>Ga0307507_10003655_pt1 | contig 29146 bp, 2 predicted proteins | sample 7_EM_MG_FD_207223 | JGI IMG/M metagenome (GOLD analysis project Ga0307507, IMG submission 207223) | Populus trichocarpa ectomycorrhiza microbial communities from riparian zone in the Pacific Northwest, United States - 7_EM | ecosystem: Host-associated > Plants > Roots > Unclassified | place... | reverse complement strand
ACGATGTCGTGTGAGGATCTATGTACAGGAGACGAGGCAGGTATATATACGTGTTGCTCAGGGGTCAGGTCCGTGCTCATGCATACGCGTAGCCATAACAACGCGTCAGGTCAGTGCCGTGACAACAACCAAGGACCCCAAGCAAGGCCTTATTCGCAATCCAATTGCGAGACCCCCTTCCTGATCAGAAAGTATTAGGCGAACTCTAGTATAAGAGACTAGGTCATACAGGACCTAACACAATTAAGCATTTACCCTAGAAAATAGGAGGTGCGAAACTTTAAGGTCTAGCAACGATTAACTTTAAGACCTGTACTATCAGCAAGGCTTACGAAATTATATTAAGAATAGCACCTACCAGTAAAGCAACCAGGCCCTTTTACTAAGTGCATATTGACTTATTTCTAGAGATTGTGGCGTATAACGGTTATATCTGGACGATATATTTCTATAACGAATATCTGCGTATAAACGAGGTAGAGACCTTTGCCTATAAGTTATTAACAACGCAAGCAATCATACGATATTTAAATAGGGTGGAGCGTTAATATAACCTAAAAATCGCAATAATTTAAATTGATGGCGAAACGTCCCTAGGTAACAAGTTTGACGCTTAGAGGACTTAAAAAGGAATATTACTAAAGAAATCGGCCCTATATATAAAGTCTCAGAACGGTTCTACTAAACGTTCTAGGGGGGTAATTATTGTTAAGTCTTATTACATGCGAATTAAAGCTTAACTACTAGAAGAACTATAGCCAGAGGTTACTAGAGCTGCAGTGTATTTAATTAATTGGATACCAAACGCCCAGCTTAGCTGGATAACACCTTTTAAGAAGCTTTAGTCAGTACTAGGGTTTTCGCTATTAAAGCCAAATATAGCTCACCTATAAGCATACGGCTATAGAGCTTACCCGTTTAAATACAATATCCCACGTACACGAAAGCTTGAGCTAAGGGCTTATATTAGATACCTAGTTGGGTACCAGTTAATAAATATCTATAGGGTCTATATACCCAGCAAAAAGAAGGTAATTCGAATAAGAGACATAACGTTTAATAAGGAGTTACTCTATGACAACAGTTAGCTAGATCTCGCGAATCTGCTCCAAAAACGAGCTAATTAAATTTTGGAGGTAATTAATGTATTAAATAGTAATAGGACGCTTTAGGAAGAGCTTAACGAGATATTAGATAAGGAGGACGAGACGTCAGATAAGGAGGACGAGGTAGATAGTAGTAGAAGTTAATAGGTGGATGCTAATAAAAATTAAGATTAAGCGACAGATTAAGGTAATAACGTAATTAGCCCATAATCCTTAAAGGACAACTCTATACCTGGCCTCCCTACCCTAGCTAAGACGCCAGAACCTTAATCAAATACTACAAATGTAGAGCCGTTAAGTTCCTTAATTAATTAAAAACCTTAATTTAAACTTATTCCTAAAGAAGAAGCCCGTCCAAGACAGGAGATTATAGGCGATGTAGGCGATGTTAATATTATAAAAGGCAGAAGAACTAAGAAGCTCTTAATACATTAAGCAGCTTACCTAACAGATATTAAGCAATTAGATACCCTTCCTACCTTCTATAGAGCCTTTACTACTGGAATTAGATATAACCAGAAGCGATTACACCGCAATAAGCTTCTACCACCACCACGCAGCTGAAAGGAGCTTCAAGCTTACCCGTACAAAGATGGCTTCACGGAAGCCGCCAATAAGGAATACAATAATCTTAAGCAGCGAGGGACATTTAAGTCCGTTAAACGGACGGCGTTGCTTGACGTCATACCCGTCACCTAGGTGTTTACTTTTAAGTTTAATACTAATAGATATCTTATCAAATTTAAAGCCCGTCTTTATGTACGAGGTGACTTACAACAACTTAGTAAAAAGAACACGTATGCAGCAACCCTTATAGTAAAGATATTCAGAGCCATAATGGCGATCGTCGCTGCATTCAATTTAGAGACTTGGCAGTGCGATATAGTTAACGCCTTCACTAACAGCCTTGTTAATGAGACAGTCTATATTAAGTTTCTAAATGGCTTTTAATAGAAGGGCAGGTGTCTACTCCTTTAAAGAGCTTTATACGGCCTCCAACAATTACTACTACTTTAGCTTAATAAGTTCTTAACTACACTAACGTCCCTAGGTCTAACGGCAGTTAATGGAAAATTATGTCTATTTTATAATAACTAGCTAATTGTGTTCTTCTATATTGACGATATTATGGCAGCCTACCATATAGAAGACTTACTAAAGCTTTAACTCTTTAAGGAATAGCTAACGATAAAGTATAAGATTAAGAACCTAGGAGAACTAACCTAGTTCTTAGGAATTAGAGTTCTTTGTAATCAACCTTAATAGAAGCTTTAGCTTTACTAGGATTCCTACATTAACAAAATTACTAGCACCTTCCATCTAAAAGACCTTTGTCCAGTATATATACTAATAAGTACAGAAGACCTCTTACCTAATCTAGAACAGGCCTCTAAGCAGCAGGTCTACATATATTAAAGGAAAGTCGGATTACTACTTTACACCACCTACATTACATGACCTGACTCCGCTCAAGCCTTAAGCAAGCTCGTAGAATTCCTTCGCAATCTGTCGCCCCTGTATAAAGCCGCAGCCAATTAAGCGATTATATACCTGTATTAAATGAGAACCCTTATAATTAAATACTTAAGCAAGGATATTAGAAGTCAAATCATCGTCTAAGTAAGCAACACTACATTTGGCGATGATCCTGTTAGTTGGAAGAGCACTAAAGGCTTCATATTTTTACTATTTAGGGGAGTAATTAACTGGCACTCCACTAAGTAGAAGACTGTTATAACATTAAGCACTAAAGCTAAGCTTAAAGCTCTATCAAACGCAGCCACTAAATTAATTTGGTGGCAGCGCTTCTTTTAAGATCTATAACTCCACACAAATAAGGAGCATACAATTGGCTACAACAACCAACAGACGATTTAACTGCTTACTAAAAACGGACCTTAGTTAAACACAAAGCTTCTTTATATAAATATCCATCAGCACTGGCTTCGCTAAGAGGTTTAGAAAGGCTTAATTGTGATTAAGTGGGTTCCTACTACTAATATAATGGCTGATGGTCTTATAAAGGCCCTATTAAGGCAGAAGCATAAAAGCTTTATTTAACAACTAAATTTGATTAATATTAAGACTCTATTATAGTTGGATTTAATCGTACTGTTTAATCTATTTGCATAATTTCCTTATTAAGTTTTTCTTTTAGATGGTTTCTATTTGGTTTAACACCATAGATATTTCCTATTTAGGTATATCTAGCTAATTACCACCCAGTCGATTAGCTATGGGGGTATGTCAACCCGAATCAGGTCCTTACTGCCCCGACTCAGCTACCTACCGTTAACTTAGTCATTAAGTCAGTCATTAACTCGGTTACCTACTTCTTGTTTCTGTTGCCACCCCCTACCCTCCTTCTCTTTCCTTTTCTACACCTTTCCTTGTGTATATATAGAGGTCTTAGAACCACATTTCAATAGACAGAGTCCTCATTCAATTTCCTATGACCGGTACACGGATATCCGGTCGACAACAGTCCTTAGAATTAACTCTTAGAGGGGCTATTAGCCAGGCCTACGCTGGCGCAGAGTACTAGCGGGAGCTATATAGAATATAAGCCGCTTAAGCTGCGTACAATTCTTGTAGGAAGGCCAGCCGCAAAGTTGTGAAGATAGGAGGGCCTGTATATGTAGAGACTGCGCGTAAAATAAAGGTAGCAAGGCTCGCTACTAACGCCGCTCGTACGCTACAGTTGGCTATAGAACAGGAAGCAGCTGCAACTAAAGCATAGAGGAAGAAGTACAAGGAACGCGTTATGCCTAATCTTAGGCGTATTAGCAAGGCCTAGGGTAAGGTTTACAACCCTGCAGAGCCTATTAGGTGGCGTATATCACGCCTAATATACAGTGATTTGGACGCGAGGCGTGCAGCAGCAAAGCGATGGCTGCGACCGCGCACGGCAGCTAAGCCTATTTTTAGTGACTTAGAATCTAATGAGGACGTATAGGACGAGGCCTAGGAATTTATTCTAGGTTAATTAGGCCCTATACTGGAGGGCTAGCTAGTTTCTAAGTCAATCCGTATATTATTTTGGCGTTAAGCTAGTATTTGTGTTGAGCGTGTAGGCCCGCGCTACGCGCGGGCTTCTACGAAGCGAGAATGTTGAAAACACCTAATGGGGCCCAAGTAGTTTGTTTAATAATTAGAACCAGCAAAATACTATACCGCCACTACCACTAACGCAAATACACGAAAACGCAATAAGTAATAAGTCTCAACTAAAATTAAATTATTTGGACCTTTAGCTAAAGGGAGGGGTACTATAACGGGACTAACCTAGTTATAGTAGGAATGTCTTGATAAAACACTTAACAGATAAATTCTAACGCTTTAATTAAATTTAATTAAATTCTACTAAAATCCGTTAAAGACCACGTGTATATATATATATATCGACCACTAAAACCCCTAACTGTTTAATTATAAGATTCTTTCATTATTTATTTCTCTTCTTTACGCAACGTTTTGTACTCTGCAAGAGCTATATACCCTTAGATTTAATAGAATTTATATTATTCCTTCGAATCTTCCCTAAAGCCTCTTCACGCCCTCATATTCTCTTCTTTAGAGTAAATCTTAAAATATAATTAGAGTTAATCTATTAGGTAATTACTCTACTAGTTATATTTACGTTATTAACTTCTTATTTATCTATATGCCTAGGCTATTAATAAGTCTACCGTAGTATCTACTATAAGGCTTTATTATATATTTACTACCTAATTACGGTATTAATAAAGTTAAATAATATGCTACCTAAGATAGCACTAATAATAACACTAGGAGTATCGATCTTAAAGTCTTAGGGAGATATAGGTATAAAAGGAACTAATAACTTATAAATAGTTATAATGGAAAGACTTAGAGAAGTAATAAATTATATTAATATTAACCGAGCAGGATTTAAATTAAAGCTTAATAACTTCGGTATAATAAAAATTAAGATGCCATTAATTAAACGATTCTTAGGAGAAAAGTTAAAACTTAAAAGATTCCTTACGTAAATAAAGCTTAAAATACAATGTAAATGGGCTAAGTTGCCTATATTACCGGACTAAGTTATATATATAGGACTATTCTTAATAGGTTAGGTATTAGAATGGTTTAAACCCTACCTTATAGAGGTATAGGCAAATAGGGTTAGCAGAACTGGTAATATAGAAGTTTGGTATATATTCTTAATATAGGATGGATTTATAAATAGACTTACGTAAATATACAACGACTTAGAATTAATAATAATAGCAGAAAGAAAGCTATCCAAACTTATATAAAGATTATTAGTAATAGACTATACGGCATAATTCTAAACGTTAGTAGTATAGACTAGATGGAATAAAGAAGCGTTAATAGTATAGTACTAAAGAGGACTAAAGGTAAAAGTTTAAACGATAATAATACCTATAGAAGATATAACATCTATAAGGGAGTAAATTAATCAAGTAATTAAAATTAATAATACACTCTACTAAGCTAAAAGGGACAGTAAGAGTATAATAAGAGTAGTATAGGCAAATTAAGCGTTATAATAGGTGTTAAAACTATAGTATAGCGGACTAGAGTTAATAGAGCTAAGAAGTACTAAAGAATCTAAAAAGTAAAAGAATAAGAAACTATAGAAACCTAGAGGTTAATGATTAAGTAATTATAGGACTAAGGAGTAGAGGCTAAACTAGGGATCTTAGTAGCAGAAGATATTTAGGCAGACTATATAGCAAGATAAGTGGTTTAAAGAAGGAGCTTATATAAATTATAGAAAATAAGGTTATTTTGCTAAAGATTATAAAGGTAGTTAGAGTAACTACGCGGTAAAGGGCACTAAGTTATTATTGTATAATAATATAGATATAAGTGTGTTGCGCAAGACTAAGAAGTGTTTAATTAAGCACATTACGTTTTGTTATAATAACGCATACCAAATTTATAAAAACGCTAAGTATAGTGTAAGCTATTAGCTATAAGAGCTAGAGTTAAGAGGACTTGAGGGAACTAACTAACTATTGTACCAGTTGGATATTAAAGATAATAAGTTTAAGCTAAGTAAAACGTTCATAGATAACGAGGCAATAAAGGCAGTTTACTAGGAACGCGTAAACCTTAGAAGTATTATATTAGAGGTAGAGGTTAAGACCGCTATAGAGTAAGGTTTAGTAACGGAAATTATAACTCCGTTAGATATAGCATCTATTACTTTATAAGATAGAAGAAGTAGTATCTAAGAAGGGTTAAGTAAGTATAAAAAAGATGCTAGTGCTATTTTACTACTTAATATAGGTAAAAGGCTATAGGTTTAAAATTATTAAAAGGAGATAAGAGAGGTATTAAAACCTATAACAGATAGCAACTAATAGGGGAGAGTAGTAGCTTAGTTCTAAAATAAGCGAATAAATATGGGATGAAGATTTCTAGGGAGCTAAGATTCTAAAGAACGAATAAGGTCTATAGTAATCCCAAGTAAACACAGTATTTAGCCTAAAGGTTAATAAAAATAATACTATAATTAAGAAATAAGAAGACTTCTAGGATCTACTTACAAAACGCGAGCTAAAAGAGAATTCTCGCATAGTAAGAATAAAAGATAGACCAAAGAATAAGTATATTAGGTTATTAAAAGGATAGAGTATCCGTAAGGAAGATTACTAATAGGCCGAGGGTAGGAATCCTAAGAGCTAAATAGTTAGATAAACTTAAATAAAAAGAGGATCTAGAAATCCTAACTAGATTTACAGAATAATATATAAAAGGCTATAACAATATAGTATTAAAGAGATATTTTCTTATAAATAGATTATATACGCTTACGGAGCTATACTAAAAGTAGTATAGGCAGCAAAGAAATAATAAATAAGAAGATTTTTATATGTAGCTAGATAAGATAGTTATACCAGATTAGGCAATCTTAGAAAGATAAATAAGCTATATAAAAGGGGCGTTAATTATAATGTTGAAGAATTTAGAAGAATAGGCGTAAGACTAGAGAGATAATTAGTAGATTTTAGTACTAGTAAGGAATATAACGATGTTTAAACTAATTAGGTATCACAGTACGTGCGGAGGGTCAAGGTACGAGGTGACTGTATAACATTGACAAACAATGGCGTGTGAGGATCTATGTACAGGAGACGAGGCAGGTATATATACGTGTTGCTTAGGGGTCAGGTCCATGCTCATGCATACGCGTAGCCACAACAACGCGTCAGGTCAGTGCCGTGACATTAGGTAAAGGTTTAAACTGTAGGCTAAAGATAGGCTATAAGTTAATCTAAAACACCTAGCGTATTATATATATAGACAATATATATAATATATACAAAGTACTAAAAAAAAGTAGTAGGTATCTAACTAGAATATAGTAGGCATTAAATAAAAGAAAATACCGGAATGCTAAGTATATATATAGTTAGCATGTAATAGAAGTCTAGGAGTTAAACGACTTAATACTTTAACTAGGAAGATTCCTTATAGAAAAATACTTAGATAGATAACAGGGGTAGAAGTGCCTAAAAAATATATATCTATAGTATATAAAGGAAAAGAAAGTGTAACGGAACCTTGCAGTAGGAACTACAGTAGGTCCTATTATTAGGCTAGGTATATAGGTAAGAACAAATCAACAACATAATAATAACTGGTGGAGTGGTTGCCTAACAGATTAACTATAAGGAGAGAACTATCTACGGTAGGGACTAAGGTCCTTTAAATACACAACTATACTCCTAAGAAATCCTCTCTTGTACGTAAGGTACGTGTTATACGTATTATACGCGGGCGTATACTGCGTATACTTTGTACACTGCGTATAATATTATATAACTCGCTTACCATTTCTTGTTATATAGTTCTACCAGATCTATCCTGGACTATACCTATATTAACCAACTAGCTTCCTACGACTCTTCCCTAAGTAGTTATAATATTGTACTTAAAGCGTTTGTAATACTATCTCCCTCCTCTTTATCTTCGTCCTTAAAGATTCCTAACATCTCTAAGTTGTCCACTAGAGGTATAATGTCCGTTTAATTAGTCTGGTTAATATCCTTGCTTATTATGCCTAAAGCTTCTTCTTCTTCACAAGCGCAACGTTGTGCTTGCACCGTGGCTGCTATACTATTACTTGGTAAGATAATGTCGTCTCCGTATTCTTGTTATGCAAAAGTGGGGTTAGTATATATTGCGATAGCAAGTCCCTTGTCTTAATAACCCTTATCTTACTCAGAGTGCACTAAAGCAAACGTTTAATCGTCCTATAATATTCGCTCTGTCTCTAACGCTAAGTGTGTGTATCCTATAACTCTTAACAGTCTTTAAGTTCCCTAAGTAACTTGTTATAGAGTTTTATATTTAATCTACCGCTGTGAAGCTTGAGTCTAAGTTAGCTACCACACGCGCTAAACTCTATTGTTCTGCTGAAGAGACCGCTTAGGCCCTTAAGGCTTAACGTCGCTCCTTTAAGTCTTAGTAGGTTGTATTCGCTTAGTTAACCCGTCTTAAGAAGGTTTATGAGAAGGTTCGTTCTAAGAAGTGGAAACTTGTTTAATAGGGTCTTAATAAGCTAGGTAACAAAAGGACTAGCTCTTCTCCTATAAGGGAAACAACTTTAAGTAGCTTAGCAATTGCTCCTCTTAGGTCCCCCTTAGGCGATTTGTTTTTTAGTAATCCTTTCTTATTAATATTGCCTAACCTCCTTTCTTCTAATACTCCCATACCTTTCCTATAGCGTTTTCTAGGTTGCTTAGTGGTTTCTAGGTAGTCTTACTATAGCCTATTTACTTTACTTTGTACTATGTTTCGTCCTCTACGTCCTTATAACTGATGATCTTTAAAACTTGCTATTTGTCTTTTTTTTGTCCTCTGTACGTGTCTGCCTTATAAACTGGTGGCTTAATATCTCCACGTACTGGTTCTAGCATTGCGATATATTATATAGGGTAGATCTTTATTTTAGCTGGTAGGTTTAACTTGTACGTAACTAATAAAATTCTTTGTATAATTTTAAAAGGTCCTAGTCTGACGTGGTTTAACTTCTTGCTTGGTTATTAACTCTTGAAATTTTTATATAGTAGCTATACTTTATTTCCCTCCTTAAGATCTGGTCCCTTAGATCTTTTAGTATTATAGTACCTTTTTATTTATTCTTATACTAGTTTAGCTGTTTCCGTAAGGTCTGTATAAAGATTTATTAATGTCTCTATTCTTTATTTAGCTGTGCTACTTGTTTTCTTTGCTTAATATAGTAATAATAATATTCTTGGTTTGTACCCGTAGTTTGCCTTAAATAGTAATATCCCTATTCCTTCTTGTGGTGTTGCATTATATATAAACTGTGTAACTGGTAATAGCGATACCTAATTGTTCTGTATATAATTGATATAATGCCTTAGATACTGTTCTAGTGTCTAGTTTGGTCTTTCTGTTTGTCCGTCCGTCTATAGATAATATGCTGTAGAGGTTACTGCGCGAACTTCTTATTTTACCAGAAATACTTTCTAAAATGCTGCTATGAATCTTAGATCTTTATCTAATATGATCTTGTTTAGTGCTCTATATCTTGTAAATACTTCCTTTATATAGATTCTAGTGATATCTTCTACTGATATCTCTTTAGTATATGCTATAAGGTATCCCCACTTTATTAGCTTATTTACTATTACTAAGATTGCGTTATAATCTTGTCCTATAATAGGATCTCTTAACTTTGGTAACTTAATAATAAAGTTCTATAATATAACTTCCTATAGTCTTCCTGGTATCTTAATAGGTTGTAGCCCTCTATACGGCTTATGCCTTATTAGTTTGTTCCTTTGGTAATCTAGATATTCCTTTATAACTTATTTTACTAGCCCCTAGATTTCTTAAATAATATACTTCTTTTAAAGCCTTAATACTAGTCCTATAGACCTATTATATTCTTATATTATTCCCTTGTGGAATTCCTTAACAAATTCTTCTGTAATAGACTTAGGTATATATATTGCTTCTCTGTTTTTATATTGCTCTAAGTCTAGATCCTCTGCCTATACTTTTTAGATCTTCTATGTCTAATTACTCTTTAGTAATTTATAGATCTGACTTTCCTTAGTTACTGCAATCTTTAGATAATTATACCTAATTAATCCGTTTTAATCCTTTTATAATAAAGCTCCTAATAGCTTTTTATTACTTTATAGTTTAGCCTTTCTGCTTAGAGCGTCTGCTTATGCATTATCTGTACCCTTGGTATGCTGAATTTTAAAATGGTATTCTATAAGCATTTCCGCCCATTTAACCTGTTTTTAGTTGAGTTCCTTTATTGTTAGGAATCCTATAAGGTTCTTATGGTCCGTTTTAACCATAAATAGTTTCTCTGTGCCTTATAAGAATGCTCTCTATTCCTTAAGTGCTGCAACTATACCTAATAACTCCTTGTTGTAGATGTTATAGTTTAACTCTAGTAGTGTTATTTTCCAACTATAGTATGCTACTGGATGCCATGCATCCTAATACTTCTATAGTAAGTATGCTCCTAGTGCAAAGTCTAATACATCTGTCTTAACAACCGTTTTTAACTTTAGTTGATAGATCTTGAGGATTGGTTCTTAGGTAAACAACTTTTTAAGTTCCTAAAATAGCTTCTTTTGTTTGCTACCTTAAACCCACGGTTCCTCTTTCTTTGTTAGTCTTGTGAATGGCTTAATGCTTTTTAACTATTATGCTATAAACCTCCTATAGTAGTTACAAAACCCTAGAAACGACCTTAACTGCGTAATATTCTCTAGTTCTTGCTAACTCACTATAGCTTTAACTTTCTTTGGGTCCATGCTGATCTTTCCTAGTTTAATAATAAATCCTACAAAATTGGTTCTTTTTGTAAAGAACTCGCATTTCTTAATTGCTACTAGCATCTGTTCTTTCTGTAGTCTCTTTAAGACCTATTTAATGTGTTCTCTATGTTCTTCCTTATTCTCTAAGTAGATAATAATGTTGTTAAAGTATGCTATAACAAACTCATCTAGGTGTTCTCCTAATATACTATTAATTTGCTTCTAGAACGTTGCTAGTATATTTATAAGTCTAAATTGTATAACTAATGGTTTATATAGTCCTTTCTTTGACCTAAAGGCTGCCTTCTATTTATTACCTTCCTTGATCCTGATCTGATGGTATGCCTATCTTAGATCTATCTTTATAAAGATCTTTGCGTTGCCTATTCTGTCTTAGATTTTGCTAATTAAGGGTAAAGGATACCTATCCTTCCTAGTAATACTGTTTAACTGTCTATAGTCTATACACATCCTAAGTTTTCCGTTTTTCTTTGGGATGAACAGTATTGGATATCCTACTAATAACTATGATGGTCTGATATATCCCTTATATAAGTTCTCCTAGATAAACTCCTTAAGCACTACTAACTCCGTTTTAGTAAGCTTATAGATTGGAAAAAACTTTGGACTTATTCCCTCTTCTAATTCTATCTTATAGTCCTATACTGTATACTCTAACAGCTTTTCACTTTCTAGTAACTATAACTTTTTACTATACTTGTGGTATCTCTTTGGTATATAACTTAAGCCTTGCTTAGTCTCTTTATATATCGCTCCGACTTAGTACTATACCAACTTGGTTTACTATCGCACTTTACGCCGTTAAGTATCCTTAATATTAACCTAATCTATAACCTAATTAATCTTTAGATTATATTTCTATAACTAAGGTATTCCTAGTATTGCCTTATCCTATCCTAATGGTAGGATATTAAAAGATATTCTAACTGGTCTTTCTTTAATAGTTAACTAAATAGGTCCTATTTTAAGATTAATAATGCCTTCTCTATAGGCTATCTAATCTCCTAAAATTATTATAAGTGGATATAGGTATTTCTTCTATCTGTGTAGTAACCCTATCCTTTCTACTGCTTTTGGTAATATGTGGTTCCTAGTTACTTTACTATCTACCAACGCTTTAAACTGCTAATCTTGCTATTTAGCTTATAAATTTAGGTATTACCCTTACATTTCTTTAAGGGTCTAAGGCTCTAACACTAGTTCCCTCTGGTTCTATACACCTCCCTTTTTCCTAACTGTTGGCTGCTAGATCCTATCTATACTTAGTTTAACCTTAGCCAATACTTAGTTTGTTTCTTTTTCTCTATATACTATAGATAAGTATTCTCTAGGCACTTCCACCACTATTATCCGTCTAGGTATTCTTCTGTAAGGAATCTTTCTGGTTAAAGTATTAAGTCTCCTTAACCTTGTACTTCTACTGGGTGCCATCTATATATATACTTAGCGTTTCTAAACCGCTTTTCCTCTAGTGCCTAATATATTCTTGCTAGGTACTTCTAGTTCTTATCTTTTAGTGCTCTATGCATATTGCATCTGTTATCCATACAAGCTATTCACAATAGTATATAATGCGCTGTATATTTTGGGTTAACTCTTAGTTTATCTTTGTCCTTAAGTTTAAACCTATACCTAGTTAACCTAACCACTGGTATTTCTGCTGCGGGTACTAAGATTTATTGCTTACTTCTCTAGTCCCTAGATCCTTCTTCTAGGTTCCTTAATATTATAATTAATGCTCCCTTAATATAACTCATACGTTTCTCTATAATAGGTTGGTTTTAGACAACTTTTTTGTCTAGCTATATATAAAAGTCTTCCCATTTATTGTTGTGTTGTTGCCTATACCACTTTCCGTACAACTGGTTTAGTGTGTATGGTTTATCTATTAGAAAGTACCTTGTTATCGCTACATTATAATATCCTTTGGTATGTCTTTTTTTGAACCTGGTTAAAATATCTAGATCCTCTTCTTATTCTAGTTCGTCTAACTACTTTACCCTAGGTGTCCCTATACTTAGCCTATTAGTAACTCTTTATATAGGTGCTCTGTCCCTTATACAACCTGGTATAGCTAACCTTTTGTCTAGCTTTTGCTCTTGCTATACAATAATTCTTGTTTTAAACTTATCTATACTTTCTTATTTTCTGCGTCTTATAGCTGGATCTTCGTAGTTATCTTGCTTTTTAATCCTAGTATTAACTGTTCAATCTTTAGGCTAAACACTGCATTTACCTAGAATTGCTGACGTTCTTATTTGTTCCCTAAACTTGTAGTTCTTAAACTTGCGTCCTATACTTATTCGTTTGTTTGTAAACTAAGTAACTGCCCTTTCCTATTAGTTTTTATCCGTTGTGGGTCCTTAGGTGTGTCTTATCTTATTTTAAGAATCTTAAGCTTTTTTTATCTCTTCTTAAAAATCTTAAGCCTGTGGCCTTTTGCCTTTATTAAGTGATAAGCTAGTACTAGCAGTTGTCTACTTGCTTAGTTTCTTTTAAATATTACTCCTATTATCTCGCGAAGTGATGGAAATTGTATCTAACAGTATTATAATATCCGTTACTGAACCCTATTTTATAATGGTCTTAGTTTCTACTTCTGTTTTAACTTCTCTAAGGTCTATATGCTCCTAGTAAGCTGCCTTTGTTGCCTTATTATTAGTAAATGCTTCGCCTATATTAAACTTATTATCTTTAATGTCCAATCTATAAGCTGGTTTGTTGGTTCCTCTAAACTTAGATAATAATGGCTCCTATAGCCAATAGCTTGCGCCGTATTTAGCGTCCTTATAAATTCAGTATACGTTGTTGTAATAATATATAAAACTGTTAATTGAATATTCTTTTATTCCTTACAGTGCACTATTGTCCCTTTATATGTACGTGCCGTCTGCTGGCCTGGTTCCCTTTACTATATAGTTACTCTGACCACCTCTATAGTCTTTAGCAAAATAACCTTGTTTTCCACAATTTATATAAGCCCCATTTTTAAACTATTTTTCTTGCTATGGAGTCCGCCTAAACGTCTTCTGCTACTGAGATCCCTAGTTTGGCCTCTATTTCTGGGTTCTTTAATTACTAGATTTTTAACCTCTAGGTTTCTATAGTTTCTTTTCCTATCTTTGGGTTTCTTTGGTACCGCTTAGGTCTATTAGCTCTGCGCCATTCTATAGTTTTTAACTCTGTGTCTGTCGTTGCGTACTCTATGCCTTATATAACTGTGGAACTCTGTTTTACCCTTTCTTAGCTTGTTCCCTTTAATAGATCCTATTTTCAATCTTTATTAACTGGTCTATTAACTCTCTTAGAGTATCTGTATCTTCCATTAGGATAATTGCGTCCTAGACTTTAGCCTTAAGTCCCTATTTATACTGTGCTATAAGCGCCCTATTATTCCACTTAACCTATATAGCTAGTGTTTGAAACTGTGTTGTATACTTAATTACTGAAGTGCGTTGTACTAAGTTCTAAAGCTTTTGTTCCGCTGTGGTTGTGGCCTCCAGATCTCTAAATATCTGCGTTAGTTGTTCCGCGAACCCATTTTAACTGGCAAATATATACCGTATATCCTGGTTAGTAGTTGTTATACTATTGGCCTATATCTCTGTGAGATATGGCTTAAACCACTTAAGTGCCCTTCCTGTTAGGAATAATTCTGTATAGGCTACTTGATCCAACGATGTTACTAACTTCGCTCCTTCCTACATTACCTTAAAGTGCATCTGCATAAGAAACCCCTTAAGCTTTAACTTCTCTCCTAAGAACTGTTTAATTAAAGGTAGTTTAATTTTTACTGCTCTAATTCCATTAATGCGTTCTTTAAGTATCCTATTATTGTCTTGTAAGTGATCAACTATTTTCTATAACTAACCTCGCGTAACTACTTGAGAATCCGTATCTGCTATACTGGTATCTCCTAGTCCTAAGGTTGTAGCTGTCGTTAACGCTGTTGTGACTAGTGCTTTAGGTGGCATGTTATTCGATTTTATTTAATACCATAACCTTAGTAGTGAATGTGTAACAGAACCTTATAGCAGGAACTACGGTGGGTCCTATTATTAGGCTGGGTATATAGGTAAGAACAAATTAACAACATAATAATAATTAGTGGAGTGGTTACCTAATAGATTAACTCTAATTATATTCTGAGATTTACTATAAGGAGAGAACTATCTACGGTAGGGACTGAGGTCCTTTAAATATATAACTATACTCCTAAGAAATCCTCTCTTATACGTAAGGTACGTGTTATACGTGTTATACACAGGCGTACACTGCGTACACTTTATACACTGCGTATAACATTATGTGACTCGCTTACCATTCCTTATCATATAGTTCCACCGGATCTATCCTGGACCGTGCCTGTATTAACTAACTAGCTTCCTGCGACTCTTCCCCAAGTAGTCGTAACATTGTACTTAAAGCGTCCGTAACAGAAATAAATAAAGTATTGGCTAAAAGTAGACTAAGTATAAATAGGATTAAGCTAGGAGTTGGAAAAAAGGGAGGCCTAAAGAACTAGAGGGAGCTAGTGGTAAAGTCTTAAACACTTAAATCTATAAGTTGATTAGCAAGATTAAAAATTTAAAACGCTAATAGATAGTGGAGCAATAAGGAACTATATATTATTAGTAGTAGTTAAAAGAATAGGACTACCTTATAGATAGATAGAGCACCTATATCTATTAGTAATAATTTCAGAAAATCTAATAGCCTATAGAGAAAGTATTATTAATCTTAAAATAGGACCTATTTAGTTAACTATTAAAGTAAGATAAATTAAGATATCTTTTAATATTCTACTATTAGGAAGGGATAAGGCAGTACTATAAATACCTTAGTTATAGAAATATAATCTAAGGATTAATTGGGTTGTAGGTTAGGTTAATATTTAGAATACTTAATAATATAAAATGCGATAGGCAACTAAGATAGTATAGTACTAAGTTAAAGTAATATATAAAGAGATTAAGCGAGGCTTAAGTTATATACTAAAGAGATACTATAAGTACGGCAAAAGTTTATGGAGCCTAGAAAGTAAAAAGCTAGTTAAGTATATAGTATGGGACTATAAAATAGAGTTAGAACTAGGAACTAGTTTAAAGTTTTTTCTAATATATAAGCTAACTAAAGAAAAGTTAAGAATACTTAAAGAGTTTATTTAGGAGAACTTATAAAAGAGATCTCTCTAGCTATTATAATTATTAGCGGATATCTAGTACTGTTTATATAAAAAAAAACAGAAAACTTAGGTTATATATTAACTCTAAATAGTTAAATAACATTATTAAAAAGGAGAGGTATTCTTACCCTTAATTAGCGAAATTTAGGATAGAATTAGTAACGCGTAAATCTTTATAAAGATAGATTTAAGATAGGCGTACCATTAAATTAGGATTAAGGAAGGCGACAAATAAAAGGCAGCCTTTAGGTTAAAGGAAGGCCTATATAAGCTATTAATTATATAATTTGGGCTTATAAACGCACTAGTAACATTTTAAAAGTAAATTAATAGTGTATTAAGAGAACACCTTAATAAATTTGTCATAGCATATTTTAATATTATTATTATCTACTTAATAAGTAAGGAAGAATATAGAGAATACGTTAAATAGGGTTTAAAGAGACTATAAAAGGAATAGATGCTAGTAGTAATTAAGAAATGCGAGTTCTTTATAAGGAAGGCCAAATTTATTAGATTTATTATTAAACTAAAAAAGATTAGTATAGACCTAAAGAAAGTAGAAGCTATAGTAAGTTGGTAAAAACTAGAGAACGTTACGCAGTTAAGGTCGTTTTTAGGGGTTTGCAACTACTATAGAAGGTTTATTATATAGTGGTTAAAGAATATTAAGCCATTTTACTTAATTAACGGGGAAAGAGAAACTAGAGGTATAGAACAATAAATAAAGGAAGCTGTTTTAAGAACTTAAGGAATTATTTACCTAGAATTTAATCTTTAAGATCTATTAACTAAAGCTAGATACGGTTATAGAGATGGATATATTAGACTTTATACTAAGAGTATATTTACTATAAAAGCACTAGAACGTATAGTACCTAGTAATATACTATAGTTAGAAGATAATACCACCAGAACTAAACTATAACGTTTATAATAAGGAGTTATTAAGTATAGTTATAGTACTTAAAAAATAGAGAGCATTCTTACAAGGTATAAAGAAACTATTTATGGTTAAGATGGACTATAAGAACCTAATAGGGTTCCTAATAACTAAGAGCTAAACTAAAGATAGGTTAGATAGGCGGAAATACTTATAAAATACTATTTTAAAAATTAGTATACTAAGGGTATAGAAAATATAAGAGCATACATACTTAGCAGAAAGGCTAAATTACAGAATAATAAGAAACCATTAGGAGTAATACTATGCAAGGACGAAGATAGACTAATTAGATATAATTATCTAAAAAATTATAGTAACTTAAGAAAATAAGCTAGACTAAGTCTATAAAATACCGGAAAGCTTCTAGTTATAAAGAATTTTAGAGGCATAGCTGGATAATTAAGATATAGAACATTATAAGAATAGGGAAGTAATTTATATTTTAAGAAGTATTACAGAGCAATTTATTAAAGAATTCTATAAGGAAATAACGTAAGGATATAATGGAGTTATAGGCTTAGTATTAAAACTCTAAGAGAAGTATATTATTAATAGAATTTAGAGTATAGCACGGAAAGTTATAGCGTATTTAGATTATTAAAGGAATAAACTAATAAGACACAAGCTGTATAGAGGGCTATAATATATTTAAATACCAGAAAGACTATAGGAGGTTATATTATAGGACTTTATTATAAAGTTACTAAAATTAAATGATCCTATTACCGGATAGGAGCACAACGTAATCCTAATAATAGTAAATAAATTAACTAAATGGGACTATTTTATAGCATATATAGAGGAAATATTAGTAAAAGATATAGCTAAAATCTATATTAAAGAAGTGTTTATAAGACATGGAGCACTAGTAAAGATTATATTAAATAGAGATTTAAGATTTATAGTAGTTTTTTAGGAAGTTTTTTTTTTTAGCGAAATAAGGGGTTCGCGTAGTAATATTAATGGTATATTATTTATAGACGGACAGTTAGAATAGTGTCTACGGCATTATCTTAATTATGTATAAAATAATTAAGTATTATTATTACTAATTGCGTAGTTTATATATAATATAATACTATAAGAAGGGATGGGAATGTTACTATTTAAGGCGAATTATGGATATAAACTAAGGACATTATTATCGCTACGTTAAGTAAAAAAAATAAGTAACGTAGTTTACAAGCGAGCTGGCACCCCAAGCGAGCTAGCACCCTCAAAAACCCACCAAAAATCGGAAAATCGACACCCTAATATCTTAACAACCACTTAATAATAATTTTTAATAATTTGGATTTAGACTTTTATATATACTTTATAGCCACCATTAAAGTCATATAGTAAATAGCTTAGCGGTTTTTAAGATATAGTAAAGTAGGGGCTAAAATAGGGCTAAAATGCTATATCTTAAAAACCACTAAGCTATTTACTATATGGCTTTAATGGTGGCTATAAAGTATATATAAAAGTCTAAATCCAAATTATTAAAAATTATTATTAAGTGGTTGTTAAGATATTAGGGTGTTAATTTTCCGATTTTTGGTGGATTTTTAAGGGTGCCAGCTCGCTTATGAACTACGTTAGCATAGTTAAGTAAAAGATAGATAATTTAATAAAATTTTATATAGACCTTAAAGAAATAGCTAGACTAGTACAGTTAAGAATAAAAAGGTACTCTAATGCTAAGAGATTTAAGGTACTAGATCTTAAAGAGGGGGGTAAAATATAGCTACTATATAAAAATTTTAAGAGTTAATAACTAAGTAAGAAATTGGACTACGTTAAACTAGGACCATTTAAAATTATAGCAAAATTCTTAGAAGTTATGCATAAGTTAGACCTATTAGAGAAAATAAAAATCTACCTCATATAGTATATTATAATACTAAGGCTAGTATACGGGAATATTAAGCTACTGGTTTATAAAGTAGATATATATAGAGGATAGAAAGGAGATAAATGGTAAGTTTTAAAGATTATTAGTTATAAGGATAATAGTAGTAAAATATAGTAAAGGGTAAAGTGGATAGGCTATAATAAGACTACTTAGAAACTACTAAAGAACCTGGGGAATGCTATAAGAAAGGTATAGAAGTATTAATAAGGAAAAATTGCTAAAAAAAAGAATTACTTAAGGGGGACCTAAGAGGATTAACTATTATATTACTTAAAGTTGTTTCTTTCTCTGCTTAAGATAAATCTATTTTAGCCTTCTCCGCTTCTAGTTTACGAAGACCCTATTTAGCGAGCTTCTACTTCTTTAAATGGACCTTTTTATAACCCTTTTTAAGACGGGGTAACTAAGTATAAGTAGCTAGTTAAGTATTAAATACTCGCCGCTCTTTAAGATAAATACGTTCTCTATTCTTCTAAAGCTTTTATACCTTAGCTAGGGCCAAGGCTAGTCTACCCTTAAAATAGACGGCCTTGGATTAAATACGGGACCTTATAATAAATTAGATAAAGTATTAAACGCCTATAGGGAATAATAAAATGTATATACTTAGCGTTAGAGATAGATTAAATATTATAGGACAATCGTATGTTTAATTTTATATACTTAGCATAGGAAGAAGGTTGGCCGTAATTGCGATATATACTAACTTCTTCTTTATATAACGATAATAGGACGATATAACTTTACTATGTAAAAGAATAATAGTTATAAGCTAATTACGATAATTAGATAATAAGGATTTAAGAGAAGGCATTATAAATTAGAAAGGTTATTAAATTAAAAATAGGAATACTATACTTTTAATTAATGACTTAAAATAGGAAATATCTTTAAAGATAAAGGTAAAAAGGAGGGTGATAGTATTACGGACCTTATATTGGCAGTAGTATAACTACTAAAAAGAGATATAAATGGGTTAGTTAAGATAGTATAGGAGGCACTAAAACTAATTAAGCTATAGAACGAGGGATAATTAAGTTATATAATATGTTATATTATTAGTTTAAATTATAAAAATATAGGAATGTGAGAATGTGTAATATACTAATGTACTTAGTATATTTTATAGGAGTTGGATTATATATTTAAAGGACCACAGTCTCTATCTAGATAGTTCTCTTCTTTATAGTAAATCTTAGAATATAATTAGAGTTAATATGTTAGGTAACTACTTTACTAGTTATATTTATATTATTAACTTCTTATTTACCTATATACCTAGCCTGTTAATAAGTTTACCGTAGTATTTACTATAAGGCTTTATTATAAGGTAGATATCAAAATAAACAAAACTTTATTGATAGATTTCATATTAGGCCCTAATAGCGCATATTAAGTTAATTTTAGAAAATTAAGTAAATAAGCTCGTAGGGTTAGCATCTACCACAATTTAAGACTAAAGTAGAATATATAGAAGAAGTGTGTTTGCTATATTTGTATTACTTACGAAGTTAGGGGATATTTCATTAATTTTTGTTTATATATTTGGTGTATATATAAATTCCCACAATCCATGACATGATTTTCCCCTTTTTCCTGCGCCAAAAACACGGAGATTTTAATACCTGCAATTAATCAACTTTATTATTAGTAATTACTTAATATATATAAGGCTTAAGTTTATATATAAAATAGAGCTTATATACTAACTTTTAGTATTTTTATAATTATGGATATTGTTCCTATGCGTCCTTACCTATATCGCGGCCTTCCTTCTTTAAAACGAGCACGGATTATTAAATACCTCTAGCCTAGGTGGCGGCTTAATACAATTACTCAGGAGCTTAGTATTAGGCTATAAACCGTATATAACACAAAGAGCAATATAGCAAGATATAAAAGTATTTAAAAGCCTTTATATATACGACTTAGGCGGCCGTAAGTTTGCTAAGGCGGATAAAGAGGCTGTGCTATAGTTGCTACTATAGAAAGGCTAGAGGTAGTAAGCAGAAATTGCATACTGGTTTAACTGTAAGCGTAGAGTTTATGTTTCTTAGTTAGCGGTATTATATATATTAAAGAGTAGAGGATAGACTAAGAAGAATTTATACTGCCTATCTTTTACGTATAGTAAATTGCTTTATATAGACTAGTAATAAAATATATTGTAGTTTACTATATATAACTTAATTTTTCTAAACAAATCAATTTTTAATAAGAGGACTAGCTAGTATAGCTGTAGATAGGCTCTAATTAACAAGGACACTTAATATTATAGTTATGTAAGAAAGGGAGATATATAGAGTATTTACGTCAAAATAAGCCTTAAAGGATATCTGCTTGATATGGGAGTTCAATAAAGATATTTTAATAGTTAGGAGTTTCTTAATTAGTTAATTAATATACTATTACTAAAGGTAATAGTAATATACGGCGGTCGCCTAATAGTTATTATCCTAGATAATAACTCTATATATATTAATTAATAAGTTACTAAGGCTATTTAGGGAGCAAGTTACCTTATTTACTTTCTACCACTATACTCGCCTAACTTTAACCCTATTAAGTTAACCTTTTCGATTCTAAAGTCTTAGATAAAAACGTTACTATTACTTTCTAAAGTTAACTTACTTAAACTTTAGCGAATTCCTATAAGCGGTAATTAGGTATAGTAACTATAATTAATTTATAAGGGCGTAGTTTCGTTACTTAATATACAGTTACTATATTAAATAGGTAGAGCTAAATTAGTTATATAAATAGCTAGCTGCCTTTAAGAGGGATAAGATTAATATTATAGGAATAGAGGGACTTAATAATAAGGGACTCAATAAGGGACTTAATAAGGAGTTTAGCAGTTAGGAGCTTTAATTAGGAGGTATAAAATAGGGGGTAGGGGAGGTAGTATAGGAGCTACTAGTAGAGTTATATAGATGTTTTAAATCTCTATTTTAAAGTTTAAGGTAAAATATAGGGTATCTTTATTACTATAAGGGGTGTCTTTATTACTATAAGGGATGTCTTTATTACTATAAGGGGCGCCTATAGTAATAGAGATACCCTATATTTTTCCTTAAACCTACTTTAGATTATATACTATATTTAGATCTATATTTTTATTAAAGCGCCTATAGTAATAGAAATACCTTAAATATTATATATAGAGCTCTATAAGATCTATATTAAATCTAAATATAAACGCCTATATGCTGGTAATAATCTTTTATCTTCAAGTAAGTCCTTCTAGTATACCTGTAGTAGCTTACTACTTATAATATATAGGCTTTAAAGTAGATAACTTCTCCCTAAATTCTCGTGTTAACCTATTACTTATACTAAGCTAATTAGCAAGTTAATATATCCTTAATATATAATCCTCTATCTGCTTAAGATTCCTTAATCTTCTAGTCTTATATCTCCGCAATTTCCTTTACCCGCTCCTACTTCAGCCTCTACTATAGATTTTATACTAATCCTATCTTCTAGTTAAAAAAAACCTCTATATAACTTCTACCTTATCCTCTATCTATAGTTGGACAATTAGGCTTAAATTTAAGGCTCGCTTTAGTAGTAAAGGAGTTTAAATATTAGTATAAGGCGTAGGTGGGGTATAAATAGGATATAGAGGCCGCTGCTTAAGCCGTTAAGTATATACTAAAGTTAGAGCTTAAGCTAGTTAGGTAGGCGGCTAAGTATATATAGGAAGCTATTACTGAAAGGGAGTAGCTACTACTATAACTCCCGTTACTCTTATTGCTGTTTATAGGCCTCCTAAGACCTCTATATATAATTTATATTGTCTATTATTATCTATTAAGCGCTTATTTCTATTATCTACTATATTATAATCTTTACTTTTTTTATGGTAGAAGTCTTAATTAGTCGCTAGTAATACTTTCTAATAGCGCCTTATTAGTCTTTAAGGTATATATAAAGTTTAATAAAAGGCTAAAGAGGTATTGTATTACTAGCTAGTATTATATTCCACTAGGTCTTATATTAAGGAGTAGTAAGCTTATAATAGCTTTAGCTAACCAGATCTATATAGTGGGTATTATTATAGTTTAAGTAATTCTCGTTATTATAAGTCTACCTCTTTATTATTTACTTTTAATAAGTGCCCGTAAGGTATATAAATTCGTAACGTTTATTTAACTGCTCCTATAGCCTTAAAGTATAGTACCGCCTTAAGGGTATAGAGTTAATAGGCGTAATATCCGGAGGGGCTACTTTTTTTCTTAACTTATATATTTTAGAGGTAATCTTATACTTAAAGACAGCTTTAATAATATTCTTTAGATACTAAGTTATAAGACCTTTTAATATAGCTTCGATAGTTTAGCTAGTAATTATATTAAAGTTAGTTAGATAATATATATATAAGCTACTAACGGCTTAAGAGAAATAACACATTAGTAAACCTTATAACTCTTATTCTTTATTAACTTATCTACCTCCGTACTTAAAGTAGTTTTAATATCTATAAAACTAAAACTAGATATTGATATGGGAGGTAAAGGCTTCTAATTAGCTAGTTTAGTATTTATAAAGATCTTTATAATATTCTATATAAAGCTAAAAGTAGTATAAGTTAGCTTAGTAGTTTCCTCTTCTAAATTAGAGGTAGTAGGATTTTAAAGAGTAAGAAGCTAATGCTTTTTCTTAAGCAGCGCCTTTATAAGCGCCTTATTTAACTAAGAGGACTAAATAGAAAGTAACTTAGGCAATAGATTATTATCCTTTCCCTCTATAACCGCCTTTAACTACTACTACTACTACTACTACTACTACTACTTTAATTTCTTAGTTTCCTTATACTCCTCTACCTCTACCTCCTTCTCTATATTAAGGCTCTCTGGCCTATTAGCCTACACTACCTCTACCCTTATATTAAATTTGTCTTTATATAGAAGGAACTTAAGTTGGCTTTCTTATAGTAGGCTTAGGGCAGGCGTTACGGCGGCTTTCGCGATAGGCTTTATAGAATACTTTGTAGTAGGCTTTGTAGTAGGCTTTATAGCAGGCTTCGCAGTAGGCTTCGCGATAGACTTTGCATTAGATAAAGTAGTAGGCTTTAAAGTAGGTCTCAAGGAGCCTCCTTTCCTCTTTTTAGAAGGTTAATTGCAGGTGCTAAAATCTCCGTATTTTTGGCGCGGGAAAACGGGGGAAATCATGCCAAGGATTGCGGGAATTTACGCATATAGTCGCTTTAGAAAAGGATAGGTAAATATTAGAAACCATAATCGCCTACAGAAATTTACCAAATTCTTACCTATTTGAACCACTTTTCTATACCCGCGCATAATACTACCCATTCTCTATACTAATACACCGCCGTCGCCTATTTATGAAAGCTGTTTAAAGTCTATTTTTTTTCCTATTGTAATTAGCGCTATAGCACAAAGGAGGAGAGCTAATGCACCTAAGAATACTATAAAGAATATTTCTAAAGCGCCTTAAGAAGTAGACCTTACCGTTAAATCTAGACCGCCTATATTAATACCTTCTACTACTATAGAAAAGTCCAAAGACCCTTAGGCCTTTCTTTTAAATATGGCCGTATACGCTAATAGTATAACGCCATTTAGTAACGTTCTACCTATCTTATTTGGAGTCTTTAAATTTTAGAAGTTTGTTGCCGAAAACACGCGTTAAGCTAGTAAATATTACGGCCTTCGTCCCTTTTAATACTTAAGTAAACCATTTTTAAGAGACCATAGGCTGGTAACGTCCTTTATCTTTTTATAGTAGTTCTATAGACAAGGGGCTATACGGTTTATCTGCAGCAGTTTATTCATAAGGTTAAGTCCTAAGGGTTAATAGGATATATCTCGGCGCCCAAAGAGTCTATACTTAGTTTTACCCATATTTAGGGGTTAAGGTGTTTTAATTATAGTAGTATCTAGGCCTATAATAAGATCTTTACAGTCATCTAGTTATCTGGGTTCCATTTACGCCTTATAAGAGCATCCGCACGGTTTATAGTGCCTAGGCTATACGTAATTAGAAAGTTAAACTAAGATAGGATATCTGCCTAGCGTACCTACTAGGCTATAAGGGCCTTTATTATTATAAAATATTCTAAGGCTTTATAATTTAACACTACCTAAATAGGTTTAGGGGTTCCCTTTAGCTATATACGCTAGTGCCAAAAGCTAGAGATAATAGCTAGCATTTCTTTGTTATAGATATAGTTTAGCTTAGCATTTACTATAGTTTTTAAATGGTATATAATAGGGTGCCATTTTCCGTTAGGTTATTTTTAGTAATAAATGCTAGCTATCGCGCCGTTTAAAGAATTAGTTTTTAGTATAGAGGGCCGTTTTAGGTTAAAGTGGGTAAGTAGGGGAGCCAATACTAGCCGTTTTTTAAGCTTATTAAAGGTCTGCCTATATATGGCGTTAAAGTAAAAGGGCTGGTCTTTCTAATAAGGCGGTTAAGAGGCTAGGCAATCATACTATGGTTCTTAAGAAAGCGTTAGTAGAAGTTACAGTTGGTCTTAATTCCGTCCATACTAATAATAAACCCTAAATACTTTATACGCTTAACACTAGATTCTAAATTCTTAATATTAGCCTAGAGGCTAGCCTTGTAGAGCCATTATAGGACTTTATAGACGTACTCCTCATATTCTAACTTGTTTTTAAAGTAAATTATAATATTACCTAGGTAGGCCGTATAGAAGTCATTAAGGTAGTTAAAGAGTATATTGTTTATATACTGCTAGCATATAGCTAGTCCGTTAGTTAGTTTAAAAGGAAATACCTTATATTTATATATTTTATAATGGGTCTAAAATATAGTAAGATTTTTAGTCCTGGGGTTTATTTTAATTTAATAGAAGGCCTAGTGGATATTAAGCTTTATAAAGACCTTAGCTCTACTTATTTAGGCTAAAGTTTTACTAGCAAATAGCGGTCCTTACGGGTTATATAATTTAGCTTTTTAATAAAGAGAATGGGCAAGGTAAAAGGGGCTTAGCTAGGCTTAATAAAGCCCTTATTTAGGTTATCAATAAGGTACTGCTTTATGGCCTATAATTTAGTAATAAACTACTAGTAAAGGGGGCTAAAGCTAAGAGTATTTTCTTTACCCTGCTTAATCTTAATCTTATAGTTATACGGCTAGTAAGGCAGAAGTATATTAGATACTGCTTTAGAGAATACGTTATTAAATTTCTAGTATTAATACGGCAGTTTTTATTCTACTAGTTCTTTATCCATAAGCTCGCTTTTCTATCCGCTAAGCTTACCCCTCTTTTCCTTAATTATTTAATTAATTTTATATAAGCTAGTTGTAAAGGTAACAGTATTAGGCTAAACTAAGTTCTGGTAGAATCATACTCCGCCAATATAGTAGATATTAACTAGTAGACGATCTATAGATTTCTTTATGGATATCTATTAGGCCGTATTGTGCGGTATAGGGTTTATAGTCTTTCTTAGCTTACGTTCTATTTTCTATAAGTTATCCCTTCTATTTATTAGTTTAGTATAGCGTCCAATATTTTTAGCTTTCCTTTATAGCTATATAGGGCCTAAGTTCTCTATAAGGGACTTAACTAGGTCACCACCGACTTTCTAGATCTTTAGTATAGGTGGTATAGTATAGGTAGTTTAGGGGTGATATGGTATATAGATCTGTTACGGATTAAGCTATATATCCTTCTTAAAGGTCTGGTCCCTATATATAGCATTAGCCTAATAAATAGTATTAATCTAGGGCCGTATAAGATTTTTCGTTATAATATTAATTTCTTTTAGAAAAAAAGGGGTTATGGTGGGGGTTTAGGCCAGATAAGCCGTCTACTCTATATATTAAGCTATAAGCCTAAATAGGCTAGCTATTTTCTTCCTAAAATTATATTATGGCTTTTTAGGTCCTTAATAAGAAAGGGGACATTGTATTACCTTCGTCTATTAACACGGAGGTAAATCTATAAAATAGTTATAAAATGTAGCCCTATTTATCCGTTATACCCATAAATAGGAAATAGTTTAGGTAATTCTTTAATAGGTATATTTAAAAAGTTGGCCAGCTTTACAGCATACTAGGTATCTATTAAGGCAAAGGTATTTACTTTAAAGTTAGCTAAAGCGGAGGTTAAAACTTAATATCTATTACGGAATAAAGTATAAAGGATAGTGCAGCTTCTTTTCCTAGCTAGCCGACCTAGATTAATATATAATATATTAATTACTTTTAGCCATAGAGAGGAGTCTTCCTCTAGGGTTTCTTTTTTTCCAACTTCGCGCTATTCTTCTAGATTAACAGAACCTCGTCCACTTTTGCGTTTATTAGGCAATTTTTTATATAGTAGCCTTTCTAACCGCATAAGAAGCAAGCTCTTTGGTTACTAAAGGCCTATTTATAGGTATAACCAACTACCGGTACTGTGCTAAGATATAAAACTATAACCTAGAAGGCTCCAAAACAGTATTAGTACTACCCTTATATATCTTAGATATAGTTAAAGATTAAGTTATAAACCCTTGGTTAGGACTCTACATTTATATATATATTCCACCTAATTTATATTGATTTAGAATTAAGTTACTTAGCTAATTCCTATATATTGTAAAGCTTATAATGGGGATTACTATATACCGGCCGAGTATACGCCAGACCTATGGTAGGGCTAGCTATACGGCTTTCCGTTAGATTAGCTACAGGCTATATAGCTAATACTATAGAAGTTACGGATCGTGCTAGGGCACTATAGGTCGTTCTTATAGTGCTTATAGTCTGATTTAAAGGGTTTCTGGCTTTATCCCGCTTAGCACATATCTTAATTTAACAGAGGCCTTAATTAATAGCCAAGTACTGGTCCATAAGTTCCTTTAACGTCTATATAGTAGTAAAGACTAATAGTACGGCTCGCTATAGGTCTAGCAGTAGATCTTTTAGGGAATTTGGGCCTAGCTAACTAGGTGCATAAAGAGGGTCTAAAAGGCTAAAAAGGTCTCTGTCGTTTTTGTATTTAGGCTTTTATAATTAAGCCGGGTATTTTATACTTTAAAGGGGTCTTTATAAATAGAAGATAGGTAAATAATTATGTCTTATCTAGAGAGGAAGGGGTTCACTAAGTCCTATACGTATTACGGACGTAGGTGCGTCTATATATCCCTACCGGTACGGCTAAAGATATAAACCATTTTAGTTTAAGTAGTAGGAAAGTAGTCCGCATTAACTTTAAGCTTATTATATAATTAAAGCTTCTAATTATTAAATATAGGGTTAGTTCCGTCTATAAGTAATAGGGTGTTTATAACCTTCGCGGACCGTAATAATACTAATTCTATATATTATGCTAAGACCTTAAGGACTATAGCAAGTCTCTAGGTGTTTAATAATTTATTACTAGGTATAAGGAGGTCTCTAGCTTTAAGCAGGTCTTAAAGTTATTTAATTTTAGTATTAGTTGCCGCAAGCTCCACCTAGAAGTTTAAGTTGGTTACTATTTTACTATTAGAGGTATTTAAGAGTTCTATAGCTGCTTTGCCGGCTACTATATTTTTTAATAGGGTAGTAGGGGTATTAGGTAATTCCTAGTAGGTTTCTACAGGGGTTATAGTCTATGCGTCTTCTATAGATTCTATTATTCTTTTGTATTCTTTCTAGTTTTATTCTATTCTTTAAATTTTAGTAATAGTCTTTAGGTCTAATTCTGTATTCTATTCTTATTTATAGTTTTATAAATATATTTAAGTTCCTTTTTAGAAAGAAGAGTACATCGGGAAAATATTCGCAGGATAAGATTTAAGTAGACTTTAATTTTCGCGTTTCGCGTAATTAACATGCAATTTAACCAACTTGACACGCAATTAACTAACTTAACACGCAATTAACTAACTTAACACGCAATTTGACTAACTTGACATGCAATTAACTAACTTAACATGTAATTTAACCAACTTAACATGCAATTAACTAACTTAACACGCAATTTAACTAACTTAACATGCAGTTAACTAACTTAACACGCAATTTAACCAACTTAATATGCAATTAACTAACTTAACATATAATTTAACTAACTTAACATACAATTAACCAACTTAACACGCAATTTAACTAACTTAATATACAATTAACTAACTTAACACGCAATTTAACTAACTTAATATGCAATTAACTAACTTAACAACTTTAAAAGCTAACTATATATTTCTTAACACGCAA
>Ga0307507_10003654_pt1 | contig 29146 bp, 36 predicted proteins | sample 7_EM_MG_FD_207223 | JGI IMG/M metagenome (GOLD analysis project Ga0307507, IMG submission 207223) | Populus trichocarpa ectomycorrhiza microbial communities from riparian zone in the Pacific Northwest, United States - 7_EM | ecosystem: Host-associated > Plants > Roots > Unclassified | place... | reverse complement strand
TGTTCGCGGGCTACATGTTCTAACCATACTAACTAAGTATCGACCGAACAAAGTTCTCTAAACTCTTAAGTGCGAACACCTCTTGACCCTGACAACTGTTCGACTCCATACTCACATTATGAAGACATCAGGGAAATGTCGGAGCGTGGTCCAAGGTGGTCCTGAACGCTCCTGGTCCACCAAGGGGGGTCGTGGTCCTCGTGGTCCACCTGGTCCACTCCGATCCGCTCTGATCCACACTTTGGGAAAATTTACCGAAAATGTGGATCAGGGTGGATCAGGGTGGACCAGGAGGACCAGGGGGACCATAACCCCCCTTGGTGGACCAGGAGTGGTTTTTACATTTTGCTGATGGACTTAGACTACCATATTATCGTGAGGGTGTGTCAGTCCCGTGAATAATAGGTCAGTCTAGAGTACACGTAGCCGACTAATGCCAACGTAGTAATATCTCTTCACCGAACCATATATGAAGCGGCCAACTTCAAAGGTGTCAGACCATTCAATGCGCGAGAGTCCGTCACTGTCTGTGCATCAGGTTTCCGAACTGACCTGTGGCAGCAATTGCTCGAATAGCAATTTGCGCTCACTATCTTATGTTCGTACTGACTGGTTCTGAGCAGGCCCGGAGGTCTCCGCTATGTGTCTTCTGGTATCGTCATACGATATTTTTACTTTAGTGTTTTTATTCTAATTCCGTCCGTCATCTTAGAGAACTCTCATTCCTACCCTGTGGGCATCCTAAAACGGGAACACACACTTAAATCTCTCAGAGGCCTTTGCGCTATTATCACCGTCATGTTTATGACTTGTCGCATAATTATATTTTAACTAATAATAACCATGACGCGGCTGTGAATTGAACACGAGACCTTATAGTCGGAGGCACATGACTATCATCTTAAGCTAGACCAAGATATATCTTTTATACTTGTTTTTTTGACTGATTGGTACACAGGGGTCCGTGCGTGAGCCTTCTGGGTCGGCATTCTTGGTATGCCTAACAGATAGGGCGCAGCTGACTCGGTCGAGTCAGCTGATGGATTTCACACTATGACTCGCTATGAGTCATGAGTTGCGTGACGCGAGAGTATGAGTCACGCAGGATTAGGGTTGAGGGAAGAACCCCTATATAAGGGCACCCTCGGGGCATGGGATTTGGGTTCTTCACACAACCATCTAAGTTCTTTCATATACTATACTTTCAATACAAAGATCTTTATCTATCATACTTCTGGGAACCAAGACACGACTGTCTTATATGAGCCTAGCGATCAACGTTGCTAGATAGGAGTCAACGGACTTAGCTATCGCAACAGCTATTGGGCTAAGAAGAAGTGATCGTTAGGGAACTATCGGTTACCTGCTGCAAGTATCGCCCGGAGAGAAGAGGATTGTAACAATGGGAAGTAAGATAGGAGAGTCACATTTTCTCAATACTTGAGAAGAATAAAAAGGAGAAGTTTGGTAGGCCTTTTGTCAAACAATTGGCTTTAACAGAGATAGTAGCTTTATTAGACAAAGAGCTTGAAGATTTTGTTTAAATAAAGAAAAAGAGGATATCATGGAAATAAAGCTTTTTTTGAAAGTTGTACAGCCCAAAACATTATATAGGTCTTCCTCCTGAGTAAGAACCCGTCATTTATGATGATAACGACACCTCTTAGTTGAACATTGACTTAATACTAGAAAAATCTTCTAAATTTAGTATTGAAGATCAGGTTCAGAAAGTGTACAATTGGATAAGGCAAATTAAGTTAAGAAATCAAGTGACCTGTGATAACCCTAAAATTAAAAAAGTTGTAAAAACAGAACCAAACTCAAGTAATACTTGTAGTTTAGTTTTAATACCTCTATATAATTGAAATATGAGATTCATCCCTCTTCCCCCTTATTCCTAAAGTATTTGCCAACTTTACACTCACAGTGTATAAGACACTTTGTACTATAATATCATTCCAATACTCTAGTCAATAAGCCATTGGGGTAAATAATATTTTTCAGTTGTCATAACCTTCTTTTATGCACACTACAATTTAAGTAAATTTATAGAATAAGTGGTATGTTAAAAACCCAGCTACACTTCAAAACCAGTCATAAATCAGAGGAGCTGGCGAAAATCAACAGGTTCTCAATATGAGCTAAGTGGAAAACTTGTTTTTCAATAGGTTTATAAAGCTAAAAGGGATATTTCTCAGGATAACCTAGTATAGAAGTAAAGTTAAAAGATATCATAAGAAAAATAATAATTAGTATGATATAATAATTAGACTAATTAAACTATATTTTATGATCATAGAATAGGAAATTATACATCCTATCAAAATATAGAGTCCTCATTGATCAGCCTGTAGACCAGGATTATCAAGACTAATTTCATTCCCAAAGTCTCTGTGAAAGTGGCAAATAGAATGTAGTAGTAGGAGAAATTGGAAGTGGTATATGACAAGGGATTAGGATAAGGAGAAAAAAAAGAAGTACAAGGGGGTGGGAGAAGTAGAAAAGAGGGAGAGAGGAAGTGGAAAGGAAGGAAGCAGGGAGAGGAAAAGGTTAGCAAGAGAGGAATTGCAGAAGTAGGTGAGGAAGAAGGAGGAGAAATATTGGGAGAAATATTTGAAGAGTTTGGGGCTGGTGGAGCTATATAAGTGGGTGAAAACACAACACATATGTGGCTATTGGGGCTTAACCCTAAACAGGAGTTAAAAGAAAATACCCTTATCACAGTATTAAATTGATTTTTTTTGAAGGCAAACCAATATATTTCCCAGTTGCTGGTGTGTTCAAACTTTCTTAAACCCTAAATTACACTACTTTCCAACTGCAGTTTATAAGTTTTCCAAACTCTACCTTACAAACAATGTGTTGTCAAACACTGCTAACCTTACAAACTGTATTTTACAAGGGAAACCTTATCATACAACCCGCAATTTGAAAGCTGTTACCTTACAAAAGTTGGCATGCCAAACAGCCCCTTGGTATAAACGTTGCGCGGGTCTCCCGGGTGACATTATAGATGGTCACACGGATTATATCATAGCATTCCATCATTGGTATCTCCTTCCACGTGAAGAAATCTGTAGCACCTATCCACATATTATGATCTCCCCTATGCCCATTCTCCTCGAGCATAGGTTCAACAAAAACCAATCCCAAGCGCTAGCCCCCAAACCCTCAAGCAGCCCCTCCACCCCCCGTTACACTGACCCACCTCTCCCCCTAAACATAACTTCGCACTTCACTCCTTCCTCAACTGACCCACCCCCAAGCCACAGCCCTACACTCGGCAACCCCAAAACCTCCCCATGACAATACACCGCAGGAATAATAAATCTCATCTCGCCTTTCAACTCCTCCTTCAGCACCTTCTCAAGCTGCTTCGCCATATTTAACTGCGCAGCTTTCTCCCTTAGGGGTCCTATATCTTGTACTTCCATCGGCTGAATGGAAATCGCTGGATGGGAGGGAGTTGGGATGAACAGCCTAATCCACCAGCGCCCGTCCCAGAGGTGCCAGGATGTCCAGCCGGGGTTATTATTAATAAAAATCATTCTACAAAAGTTGCGGGATTTAGAGGTGTAATTCTGCCTCTGTAAGAACCAAGTTTTACCCAAGCGGTAGGTCCATTTTAGGCCCGCTGCTGTGAATGGCTTTCGCTGGATTGAAAGTATGTTTTTGACAGCAGTTTGTAGGCTTTGGGTTTCGGCCCGGGGGAGGGGAGATATGGTTTCTACTACTTGAGCCAGGAGATTTTGAAGGACACGGGGTTGGATGCCGCATATTGCTAGTGGTAGCTGGAGTTGTAGAGAGCCCGTGGCGGGGTCAAAGGAGAGGTCGCAGTCTTCGTTTAGAACCACGCGGGCTTGGTCTCTTGCCGACTTACTCCTCGCCTCTGCTCTCTGTGCAAGCGCAACCAAAGAAGGTCCTTGCAGTGCTCGGGGTAGCCTCGGCGGTGACGCACTGAGCAGCTTCCGTACAGCATTCCGGCGAGTCAATGTCGCATCTTGGTTCGTTTTATCTTCAAACCAGCGCACTTTATTTTCTAAACAAGTAGCCCGCAGTCTTCCCTAAGCCATAAAACATGAGAACCACTCCCACCTAATCCACATCGCGGCCGAACCTACCTTTTCAATCCCCAAAAGTGGCCTCCCGACAACCACCCTCTCCGCCCCAAATACATCTCCACATTCCGGAATTCGTGCAACAGCCCTCATGCCCGCCAGCCCTTGCATCTTACTCCCAGCTAGCAGCCGCATTAGCACCGTCTCAGCCTGGTCGTCGGCATGGTGGGCGAGCAGTAACTTCTCCACCTGATTTTCCACACATGATCTCCCAACTTCTCGATACCGTGCAATCCTGGCACGGGTTTCGAACCCATTCAAAAAGTCGATGGGCGAGAGGGTCCAGGTCAGGGGTAGAACGTGGGCGGTGAAGCCGTAGGTTTCTTTAACAAGTTGTGCAACAGAGCGCGCTTCGGCGGTGCTCTCGGGGCGGGCTTTGTGGTCGACAACGAATGCGTGGATTGCACTGGGGGGTTTATTATGTGAGGAGAATAGACAGGAGGTTAGGTATGCGAGTGCCATTGAGTCTACGCCACCGCTGAGGGCGATGCCTGAGTATTCAAGTCGAGTCGGTCAGCCATGGAGTGATGTAAAGTAAGCTCCGAGTGACAATTGTGACTTACCCAGCCGCGCGGGGAGCCCAGCTCCAGGCCATAATCGGTGAAGGAATTCAGCGTACTCAGAAAGCGAAATAGAATTGAGCCGTACCATTGGTGACAGCCCCCGATGGAATGAGCTTTATATCCTCCAAGCTCTCTTGGCAGTGGATGTTGTTGCCCTAGCTGCACGAGAATCGTCTCTGGAGAATTGGTAGCAGCGCCGAGCCATGACGCTATCCTCGATAAAGCCTCCCCACTATGTTCCCGCCATGTCCATAGCGCTTCAATAGCTCAATTCTCACCACCACAACAGCAATTCCCTCTCTTAAAGGCGGAGATGGACTCCCATCCTCCGTCCCAATCATTCCTTGCGTCTCCCTATCTCCGCTCTCTAATCGTAAGTCAATCCTCCTCCATCTTAGCCATCACTCACAAAAAAACCTAGGCTGGCGGCTTCGCCGGCACCGCAGTAGACTTGTCCCTCTACCCCCTCGACACCTTGAAAACCCGCCTCCAATCCTCCGGCGGCTTATTTGCAAACGGCGGCTGGAGCGGAGTCTACAAAGGTGTCGGCTCAGTAATCGCCGGTTCAGCCCCCGGTGCCGCGCTCTTCTTCGTAACCTACGAAGCTACAAAATCCGGCCTTGCCCGCAGCCGCCAGTCTCACGGACAAGATACAGTTGGAATAGTAGCAGCAGGAGACCACATACTCGCAGCTTCGCTCGGTGAGATAGCAGCGTGCACTGTGCGTGTGCCCACGGAAGTTGTCAAGCAGCGGGCACAAGCGTCGCAGTTTTCGAGTTCTTGGATGGCATTGAGGAATATTTTTACCTCAAACCGAGGACTCGGAAGGGTTTGGATGGAGTTGTATCGCGGGTGGGGGATTACTATTATGCGGGAGATTCCGTTTACGGCTATTCAGTTTCCCTTGTGGGAGGCTATAAAGAGATGGAGAAGTGTGAGGAAGGGGGGAAAGGTTAATGCTGGGGAGAGTGCGCTGTTTGGGAGCCTGTCCGGGTGCGTGGCGGCAGCGGCAACAACGCCTTTGGACGTGCTGAAGACAAGGTTGATGTTGGGTAAGAAGGTACGTCATCCGCGACCGTTGTTATTCCTATGTGCTTTCTGACAGCCATCTACCGGGGGTCGTAGAAAGAGCCTGCACTATCAATTCTACGTGATCTAGTGAAAAAAGAAGGTATCCGAGGGCTATTCAAGGGAATCGGACCAAGGGTCATATGGATCTCCGTTGGAGGAGCTATATTCCTTGGAGCGTGGGACTTTGCCAAGGGAGCCCTGGAGAACCTATGATTCCCCGGCACTCTCTATACATGATTCTCCCTTAGATGCTCCCCAGGAGCTATACCGGCTGTTCATAGATGCTGCCGTACTGTACACATGTATCATTATCCCAGGAGCACGGCTAAGTGCGAGCCCATAATTCCACGAGTATGTGGATCATCCTTTCTTACCACACAGATCAAACCCTCACGCAAGGTGCATATCACAACAGCCCGACACCATCAAAGCAGGAAAGTACAATTCCCACTCGCCCCGCCGAACAGGAGCCAAGGCGCGAACCTCATATAATAAACCTCAAAAGAAGAAAAAACCCAATATCCTCCAGCCAGATGGGCCAGTATATATTCATTCACCTAATACCATAACCCACTCACTCCTTCAAAATCTCCTCAACCCGCAGAATATCCTCCTCATCTGCAACTTCAAGTACCTTACCCACTTCGGCAGTATTCCTCATCAGTTCCTTTGCCCCAGCATACAACATCTTAAGTTCATTATTGGCTGTAGCAGGCATATAATAAAGTAGCACGTAGGGCGCCGCTTGTCGGCCGGAATTGAGCGTGACCGGGTAGGAGAGAGGGATGAAGCGTGGGGCATTGTCGGGGAGGGCATCGGCTATCTCGCCTAGGGAGGTGTAAACTTCCGGCTTGGGTTTGATCTCCAAAGTTTCCTTGTCGATCATGTCTATAGGGATTAGCATGGCAGGTGAAGGGGGGCAAAAAGGCGAGGGAAGGAGGGTACATATTACGCCCTGGGGTTTAGGAGCACGGGAAGTGCTCAGGCGGAATTTCCGGAGACTCTGGAGGGTCTCAGGGGAGAAGGTGTAAAGACGAGCTTCGGATGCCTGAGAGGTAGGATTAGGTTTCGAACCCCGCTGCGGATGGGGAGTATTTTCTAAATTCTTACCATTTTCGGTATGTATTCGTTTATTCTGCCAGAGCTATGGGAGCTCTGTAGGGGCGGTTTCCTGGATGTGAGTTGCTGTGTCGAAGCTCAAGCAGTATGCTTGGTGGGGTAGTGAACTAGATGTTAGATGACGGTATTAAAGTTCCAAGGGCGGGGTCAAGCTGGTTGCCCCTTTCAACCAACGCTCAGACCGCTAACACCAAATTCACCAACCGCAAACTGCTCGAGCTGCAGTCTAAGTTTACATACGGCAGCCGGTGGGATACATACAACCACAACTCTATACAAATACAAAACCCAAAATACCACCCACAACCATGAGCACCCAGGGCAAGAATGAAACTCCTTCAAACGGACAAGAGAACTCTGCTGTAAGCCCACACTGCATCTTACTCACTCCTGAACAGTAATCAACTCACAAAAACGCCCCAGGCCCCCGAAGAAGCACCCGCCGAACTCACAGCCGTTGTCGATGATCTTTTAAATAACCTCAGTGCAAAATTTGCATCTGTTTCTAGCGAGATTTTCGAGAAGATCGAGGCTATGTCCAAGCGACTAGACCAGATGGAGGCTCAACTACAACAGACGGGGACAAGTGCGCCGAAATAAGATTACCACAAGGGCTGATTCTTTTTATGGAGGTTATTGGAAGGGCAGGCACGAGGGATAAGATTCACGGGAAGGGGGGAGGAAGAGAGGAAGGATAGTGAAAGGCTAGAAAGAGACTAATTCACTAATACCCGTCGGTACGGCACTGTTTGATTGTGATATCTGTTCTGTAAATACAATAGGCACGATTAGGAGGCTTTACTTGTGCGAGTCGAGCGCCTTTGATTAGGGTGTTTTCATTTGTTTTTCTTGCCTGTATCGCGAGAAGTGTTGGAGACTATGAGATCCATAGGGACATTAATTCCTAGTAGGAAACTAATTTCTCAGATAAAATCCTCGGCATACATTCACTCACTCCACCATCTGAGCGAGAGTATATGAACCCACTACCCGCTCAAATAACAGAACAAATAAAAAGCAGATATCAAATAGATGAGTTACGAAAAGAGCAAACACTCTCGATATCGTGGACCACGAAAACGCCAAACAGCAAACAAAAGAAGCCAGGGTAATCTAACACGCTCCAAATGCAATGCCCCAAGGTGTAATACCGTATATGTGCAATCTCTAAACACATTAGAACTCTCAGAAAGGTCAGGAAATTGAACTGTAACTATCTCAGTAAGCTAAACTTTCATGTCTGCCATCGTGCATCCACCGCCAGACTTTCTGGTGCTGCTCAAGTGCTATGAATGTTAGAACTGTTTGGGGCCTTTTGCATAATCAGCAACCACAAATCTCATGACAAAGCATTGGTTAAGAACTATACCCTAGGCGGATGAACGAAGGAACCCATCCTCGGAACATCCAAGATACGCCCTCCTTCCCAGTGATATCGGTAAGGAGATGCATGATACCACAAGAATTATGGGATGCCATAATTCTGGTCTTGATAACGTCCACGGGCGAACATACAGTCGTTGCAACAAGCCCACTCATCAAACTAGCACTGAAGTGGGTAGCCAGTCCATCCTCAAAGAACGAGAGCTTCATAAGCTGTGCCTTGAACTGGTCGTAGGTGGCAAGTTGGCAAGTGGACATGAGAGCAGCTCGAAGAGTATTCGGCCATATCCCACGAAACAAGGAGTTAAGGCCCTCTTCTCGAGCCATACCTATCCCGGTATCAGCAGTGACCAATATTTTAGTAGACATTCAGGGAACTACCCACGCACAATCCCATCTATTGCATTTCGGTAATTCCTGCGCTGGGCCGGAGGATTTGCGCGATCTTGCTGCATGCGGACGTTTATGATATCCGCAGGATTACCTGCAGCGCCACCTATCCTACAGACTGTAAGTCATGAAGCACAGATCATAGGAGCTCCCTTACCAGCCGGAGGCTGCCGCCATGACAGAGAGCTTAAGAAAAGGCAGTTTTTCGTCATTCGGGGAGAAGTGTTGCTTCATCTTTGCATAGACACCGAACCTTGTTGTGGAATACGTAGCTGAAAAACCCAAATAGTGAGTAACTAAGTTTTACGAGCATCTAGAGGAAATGCACAAACCTTGCCTCAGGACACTTGCAGACAGCTTCGGAAGGATGTTAGAAAACGGTCTTAAAGTATTCTCCCAGGAGGCAGGACTTACCCCACTATAAACCGCAATTGGTCCTACAACCATACAATAGCCCAACTAGCATTAGCCAGAGCTTAAGGAGCAGACTGAAATACAAGGACGGCTTCCTCTAACCCTCATGACGTACAACGTTGAAGAATGTCCCAACCATTGATAGTTGCGTCCCGGGGACCTTAGACACAGTCTGAAGGCGAACCTAAAGACTTGCGGTATTAGGGGGCAGGCTTCGCGAACTTAGAGTTACCGTATCAGAAGTACATACTTTGACTAAATCCCTATTCGACGTGAGCTATTTCATTCTCGTGGAAAAATGCAATGATAACACTTACAAAGGATGTGTAAAAAAGGCAGCCATACAGCTCGCACTACCCCCGAACCAAAATGGATAATTCGGAGATCCGTTGCAGATTTTTTCGCCCATGATGTCTGAGTTGAAGTTTGTTGGACCGAAAAATAAAAAGTTGTGAATACGTAAACAAGAGTGCGTGAGCAGAGAAAACGGAGACTTTTAGTACATGCGGGTGGTCACGTGCTTCATGCCCTGCATCCGAGCCTCAGGGCAGGGGAATTATCGGCAATGACAAAGCCTCGGAGAAATGAACCCCAGGATGCGTCCAAGCTAGGGCTTAAGTTGGACACTGTTACCTTAGCCAGCTTTCGGTCACTCGGGTTTCGATCTCTGGTTTTTGGGAGCTCAATTTCTCTGGAAAAGCATTTACAGAGCTCTCTACCTGCGACGCACACCAATTGCCAATGCTTGTATCATAATACTTGTATTATAATACCTCTACAAGGAAAAGAAAGGTATCCGCAACAGAGAGCATCACACTTTGTAGTATGATATTATAAAGCTTTTAGTCCGACACACTTCCCAGTACCGGCACCCCAGCTACCAGACCTCAGCCCTGTCTATTCACCGCTCCGAGAAACGTGGAGACCCTAGCCGTAGAGCCTCATTCCGCCTCGTGTCATTCTCAACTTCAAATTTGTTGCCAATCCTCGCTACAAAGCATACCAGCAACAAGTTGACATAGCAGCGCGATATATAACTGCTCGTTATACATAAACCAAATCAACATGGTCTCCCTTCTCTGCAACCCCCTTGCGACGGCGGATCAGCTTGCCTCCTCACCGAGTCAGGCTGATGGGATCCCAGCCGACCTGGAGACGTCCTTGAGATGGGCGGGAAGCGAGCTCATCCAGGGTGCCGGTATCCTTTTGCGACTGTATGCAATCCTACCCCCTCCGCCACCCGCATCTCATCTTTGCTGCCACCCAATTACTGACTTGTCATAGGCCGCAAAAGACTGTTGCTACGGCAATAGTCCTTTTCCAACGCTTCTACCTTCTATCCAGCATGCGCTCTTGTGCCATTATCGACGCCTGCCACGCCGCAATATTCTTATCTTCGAAGCTCACGGAACATCCGGCGAAGCCTCGAGACATTATAAACGTGACTACCTATCTACTTAATATTCCGTCACCTTCGCCGATCTCCCCAGCCCCGGTAGCCGGCCAAGAATTGACACCTCCGAAAGAGTACTATGTTACAGAGCAGGAATATTACAACAAGCGAACACGCCTACTCAATGTCGAAACGGAAATCCTTAGAGCTTGTGGATTTCAAACACATCTTTCGCTACCGTATACTCTTTGCATAAACTACATACAGTCACTCTCGGTGCTCTCGGCGGAGGTTGTGAAGAAATCGTTCGGGTACTTGACAGATGCATTGCTCTCGCCAAGTCTTTTATACCTAACACATCAACCAAACTCTTTGGCTGTTGCTGCAGTATATATAGGGGCTCGTGAATGCGAGGTTAAACTGCCGGCTGCGTGGTGGGATGTGTTTGATTGTGAACGAGAGGAATTAGGGTTCTTGGTGGTTTGTATAAAGGGTGTCAAGGAGTTTATTGAGGGGGAGAGGAAGCTATGGAGGGGGAGAAAACCTGGTATCCCCTGGGAGCTAGAAGATTTGGAAATGCACCTGGAAAGGAGAAGGGTCCTAGATAGTGAGGTGGAGATCTAGCTCTACCAGCAACATAGCCCTCTGGGCAGGCTTGAGTTCATTTGCTATGTTCCACTCTTGTTTTCTTCAGGAGTTCGGGGCCTTTGATTTCTTTAAACTATCTGATCACAAACGTTACTATGATACAACAAAAATCCGTGGCAAGCCTCCCAAATCCAATCAATATGGGGGGTTATGAACAGACTCATTTCTTTATATTGTCCACCTTTCGTGTTGTGTATGGTATTGTAGAGGGCATTTTGTGTCGTATGTGTTTCTACAGCAGATCGCAGGGTTCTGTGCTACAGTAGCTTTGTAGATGACTTCCATAGTGTTTTTACATTGTGTTGCTTTTTTTTTTTTTTTGCCTATAGCGACTATCGTTCCTCCCCCACTATCTCATGGCCCTTCCTTGGTCACGATCCTTTTTCTGTTTTTCCCCTTGAGCCAAAAACCACCCTTAGCGGCAGACACAGCTCTTGAGAGGAGCCACAATATCTGTTGGACATAGCACAACACAGGCATAATACCGACACTCTTTCGTTACAAAAGCGGCTGCGCAGAGTGTTAAGAGTTAACAGGTAAAAGTACCTTCCTAGGAATAATTTAATGCTTGTGAAGTTACAAGTGCTATCGCTCTCTTGTCGAATCTACCTTTCCTTATATCTTTTTTTCTTTTAGTTCTCTCTCTTTGCTTTTTAGCATTTGATCAGGATAAAATAACACTCCCGTATCTGTGATTAGTTTAACCTTCTCCTAAGTTTCACAGGACAACTAACTGGAGCTGTCCTACCAACCTCGCCTCTGCGAAGCGCTTCGGGGAGATCAGGTGAAACATTCCGATAGCTGTGGTAGCTGCGAATGCATTGGAAAGCACTTTATGCATTAGAAAATATTGTCTTACTAAAGTCGTTTGGCACATTTTTCATTCGAAAGTTCTGAGTCGCCACTCAAACAAATGATGTCCGTGCACGCCAAGAAACGAGAAGTTTCAGCTGAGAATTATGATTCCTTTGGATAACGAAGAAGGTGCCGAATGTCCCTAGTGCCCGACGACTGATAAGTGTTACTAAGGGTACGGTACTGTAGCACACTTGGTTGCGAAGATAGGATAGGATGTTATCATAGCTACCCCCGTGGGTCGGCTAATCGACTGTTTTTTGAACACGGCATCAAGTAGTCTAAAGATTGCCACCCGATACAGCACAATGCCAGTATTCCTCCAATCTTTGCATCGGTCTGGTTCTCCGAGTGACATATTATGTTCGGCGGAACTTACCAGCGAGCACCTCTTCCGCCTCATTGGGTATATTTCCGAAGAAGAAAAGAAAAGAAAAAAAAGAGGCACCCAATGTGTGCAAATCATTTTCACGGCACACAAAACAAAAGTTCCCAACTTTTCCTGCTTCCCCTTCCCTTCCAGGGTGGTTCGGAGAGCACAAATAGGTATCACAAAAGTCCGGTACTGGTATCCTACGGTAGCCGCTCTAAGTTACGCTACATAGTCCCGTTAACGGATAAATCGGTTTCCCCACCTTCCGATAAAATATCGGATTATCTGTGCTACAAGAACAATGTTCGCTTGCTCATGGGAGCTGTCTGGTGGAAGTCGGGAAAAGGGGTGAGCGGTTCACCCGAATTGCATTTGATTTGTTGTTGCTTGTGGGTTCGTGGAATTGTTGAGTGAGTGATTGTTTTAGGTTAGGCTGGGTTCGCTTCTAACCCTCCCCAACAACAGCGACCGCGGTATAATAGCTCAGTGTCGTGATAGGCAGGCATAAGACTTTGAAATTTCCTCTCTTTCCTTTGCTTCCACTTCAATCGCTTTTAAAGGTGTCTCTTCTTTCTTTTTGCCCTTCACGCCTTAGGACTAGTTCTACGGATATCCTATTGTTTGCATTATGATCAGTCTACAGATTAAGCCAAGGGGTATGTGTGTTGTCGCTTGAATTTGGTTCTTTATTCATTCGCATTCGCATTCGCGCACTCACTCACTAGCGGAAAACTACAGGTCGTCCCATCAAAAAGCTTCCGTCTACAATTGAGCTTGATCTTGCTACTGCTACTGCTGAAAGCCTTTATACCCGTTTGTCGGCATATACTGGACTTTCTCGAGATCGGTTGCGCTTGACGAAGGGAAGCGATGGCAGCCTTGTGACAGCAAAGAGGGAGAGTGGGAAGGATGTTATGGTCGAAGAACTGGGGCTGCGAGATGGCAGCACAGTCTTTGTCAAGGATTTAGGTATGGAATATATCAATTCGGCTTGATATTTTGTCCAGCCCCCCACCCCCACTTCCACCTCTCCCCCCTTAAGCTTTGAGAATAGTCGCTCATATGGCGTTTTTAATGTTATTTTTATAGGTCCGCAAGTCGCCTGGCGTACCGTATTTGTGATTGAGTACCTAGGACCACTCTTCATTCACCCGCTACTCCTTTATGTTGTGCGACCTTACGTCTATTCGTCATCCCCTCTCAACCCCCTCTCATATATACCATTCAGCCCATCACTCGAACCCGGTCAAGAGCTCCCTCCGCCAACCCAGACACAAACGCTTCTGTGCGCACTGGTCGTTCTTCATTTCCTCAAGCGCGAATATGAAACCTTCTTTATCCACCGCTTTTCGGGTGGCACGATGCCCTTTCGCTATATCTTTAGGAACTCTGCACACTACTGGGTCCTTTCTGGGGTGAATCTTGCCTACTCCTTGTACACACCTGCTGCCTCCCCCGCAGCATCCTGGTGGCCGGCTGCGTTGAATGCCGATAACAATCCTGCTGTGGTTTATAGCATGGTGGCACTTTGGGTGTTTGCTCAGATTTCGAACTTCAAAACCCATCTCACATTGCGTAACCTTCGACCTGCAAATAGTACCAAGAGGCAGATTCCTAAGGGATATGGGTTTGATTCTGTTACTTGCCCCAATTATTCTTTTGAGGTCCTGTCGTGGGTTTGTATCTGGGTGTTGAGCGGTGGAAATTGGGCTGCCTCATTGTTCATCCTCACTGGGACATCTGTAATGTTCCTTTGGGCTCAAAAGAAGGAGAAGAGATATAGAAAAGAGTTTGGCAGCGCTTACAAGAAGAAGAGGAACGTTATGATTCCGGGAATTTTGTAAGGTCAAAAAAAGGGTGTTTAAGAGGAGCGATATGATATGTTGGAGCGGGTCAGATAGAGAATGCAATACTGGATTTTCGTTGATGAAATTTGGTATCCCATAAGATGACAGTAAATGGGCGGCTGGTTAGAACGGACTAAACAATTTTCATTTATTTGAAAAAAAATTATGTTATCGTGGATGGATATTGTCATTGTATCTCATAAACTATTTTCTCGCGCATGAATGGAAACATCTGCAGGGAATCACGGGACGCGCCGTCAGGTGACACAAACAAGCTCCTGCACAGCATGGCGGCTGGCAGGCGTTTTAGCAGGGAATACCTGTACCAATGCCGGTATGTAGGAATTCCGGAGCACTTGACTCTGGGGAAGACATGCAGAAAGTTCGTCTATCTCCTTTAATCCCTAAACCATGTTGGAAGGGATTTTATAGTGCAGCGAGAGGACTCCTGACGGGAATGTCATCATCCTCGTACAGTAGAAGAGAGACGTTACTCAGTGCTCCGTTGGGGTTGAGGTTCGCGGAAAAGTAACAATTGGGGTAACAGTGGAGTTGTGGGGAAAGAACCGGGAGGATCCGATATCAAGAGGGTCGCGCTCGGCCAAAGCAAGGGATGAGGGGGGGGATTTGGGGGCTCATTGCGAATACGGGGGCTGATTCTAACAACAGCTGTGTGTGCTTTTGTGCATGCTGGAGACATCAGGCTATGATGGAGCATTTTGTCCTAGGATCAAAAGAAAATGAACCGGATGGCTGTCCTCCTCTTCCACAACGGCATAACAACGAATGACTTGCAATATCGAGTGCCGTACCGGTATCTTGTAAGCACTCAAAGCATTGAATTGGTGAAAGGAAAAAGATAGCCTTCCTGTGGAGATGTCAGATTGGAAGAGGCAGCGGGTAGGCCGTTTTGACCCTTTAAATACGGTCAAAAGTTCATTCACAGGGCTCATTCATGGGAAGCCGGGTCAGGGAACTCCCCATAAGGGATATCAACACGCCAAGCGTCGCAAAGGCCCAAGGCACGCAGCATTGGCTGTCGTTTACCGTTCTCCACCAGATAGAACCTAGTTAGTGCGACCCCTCGCTCTGTCCTCGACTGGCTTATCCTTCTCTCATAGGGTACCGGTACCACTATTCAACTCCTCTCTTTTCCCTTTCTCACCCTCTTCCCTTTTTTTACTCACTCTCATTATTATTATTGCTTACCCTCTTTCTCCTCCTCCTCCTTCAACACCAACACTTTGTCTTCTCCCACTCCTTCTCTCCCCCTCCCCTTCTCCCTCCCTCCCTTCCTCCCTCCTTTCCTCTCTAGCATCTCTCCTTTTTTTGCATCATCTTCTTCACTCTCTCGCACCAAGTGCTTTTGCCAACTGCTAAAAGGTATGCTATCAGCTTTATTGATTCTTGCTTGTTGCCAGCATCCCGAATTTAAAAGGGTTCATACAATGCCCATACGAGATGAACAAGCTTCCATCCATTCCTTTCCACTGCCTCTGCCATGTTCCCATCCCCCCTTCAAAGTGCATCATCAGCGGGAGCTTGTGCGTCCTCTTCCTGTGCCCTATCTTCTATCAATACCCACACACCCCTCCTTCTATCCTAGTTCAGCTTCTCCCAATCGGGTTTTGATTCGCCCCTTCAATCGCTCCCATTATTCACTTCGTCCTCTTCCCCCCCCAACACCCAGTCCTGATTACCACGCATTGCCCAATGCCCAATCTTAATTCTATATTCCCTTTTTTTTCTCTTTCGGTTGCTCATCCGGCCTAACCTTTTACTTCTGTCTAGCCTTCTCTCCTTAACCCGCCAGCCGATCCTGCCTGCCTCCAATCCGACAGACTGCTGCGCAAAGATTGGCAATTGAAAAACTCACAGCCCGTCTCCAACTCCTCAACGGAAAAGTCACAACCTTTCTACGAACAATTTCTTGCTTACGCTTCCTACCCTTCGCTGTGATTCTTCCTTCTCTCCCTCCTTTGCATTAACTACCTCCGCCCCTCCCTAAGCTCCTTTCATCATCCTCGTCTCGCCCCCACAGCGCTCCTTCGCAAAGATAAGGCATCGCCAAGTAGTTATCCTCTAACTTGTGCGTTGATCCCACCAAAAGCCGGCAAACTTAGCTAGCAGACTATCCTACCAGCGAGTCTCTACCCTTATTGTTAGAGAAAGTCTCTCTTTGATCGTTATCTCTTGATATTTTTTTATCACCAGGCATCGATCTGTTTGTACGAGGACACGATACGCACGAAATTGGAAGAAGGATCCAACACCGTTTACGAAGTTTATTTGAATACCTTTTTGGACAACGACCGATCCATACGCTACTCGCTAATTCTAAACGTTTTTTTTTTACGAGTTCACTACTTTTCAGATAAAAGACAAAAAAAATATTAAAAGCCGATAAAAAATAATCTCGTTTACACAAATCTGGTATGATAAGAATTTAAACTTCCTTATTACTACACCAGGCTAGCCTGTTGAGAAATTTCTCTAATAAAATGGGTACTTTTTTAGCTTGTTCTTCTAGTAGTGGCGTTGCTGAATTGTTACTGTTTCGTCATATCTTGGTGTCGTCACATACGGGGCACTGCTAATAAGTGCTGAGCTCGCCTTCGTATAGAATTTTTAATTTTTTTGCTGGTAAGTCAACGTCCTTCTGTCAGCCATTGCACGCTCATGGGTTTCTAACATTTTCATCTTTGCACTCTTTTTAGAAGAAGCATTAAAGCCTCTTTTTTCCTCTTCCCTCTTTTTTAAAATGGAACAGCAACAACAACAGCAAAATGCAGCTGGAACTGGGGGTCGAAGGCTTCACATCGCACATAGGAGATCACCCTCGGAGCTTACTCCGTTAATGAGTATGTGTTTTGTCTCTATGCATAATGTTTTGAATCAAGGGAAAATAATTCACTACCATTGTTCAATTGTGTTGTCAATTGATCGCTCCAGGTTATATGCCATTGGAATAAAGCTAATAGATGCTTAGTGGAACAGTTGGCTCTCCAGCAACAAATCGAAATGCTGCAAGCACAGCAGCAGCAAATGCTTTCCGCTCATCAGCAGTATGCAAATATGGGTCTCCTTCCTCCCGGACAGAGTCACTTGGCTTCGCCGTTCCCTCCGATGCAGCAACAGATGTCTAATATTTCGCCTCAACATCCTCAAGGCGGATTCCAATTTCCTCAGCAACACCAGCAAAGTGCTGCTCCTCCCGGAGCTCCTACCCAGCCATCGTCTCATAGAAGGAATCAGTCTGCCATGCCCGGAATGGGTGGCGCTGCTGGCCCCCCACCTGCACCTTCCTCTGGTTCGTCTGGTACTTTTGGCGAGTTTTCTATGGGCCATTCTACTTCAGCTGCTGGAAATAACAATTCTCCTCAACGTCGGCCCTCGGGTAATACTGGAGGCCCGAGCGGTGATGCTGGCAGAGGACATCAGCGCAGACATTCTCTTGCTCTTCCTGAAGCGAAAAAGGCCGCTGAACTTGCACAGGCGCGAAGAGGTCAGGCCGGTTTCCAATTCCCCGCTACCGGAGGGGCATCGGGAAGTCCTGCCACTTCTACACCCAATGGATCAAGTCCGACGACTGGTGGTGCTGGGTCTCCCGCACCCGCCAGTTCCCCATCGGCCACCGGAGAGACTCCCCCTACCACAACTGCTACTACTCAAGCACAGACAGCAACTGCTAACCAGCCGGCGACACTGGCCCCCCCTAGACCTAGAATGGGGGGTGGTCACGGAAGAAGCCAGAGCATGGCCGTCGGCATGAATGGTAGAAGTCAAGTAGCTAGTGGGCGCATTGGCGGTTTCCAGTTTCCTCCTCCCATGGCCACGAGTGATGCAGGGGCTGGCTCAACCACTGGAAACCAAGGTCAAGGTAATCAACAACAAGGTGGAAACGTGGAGCGTCGTGGTAGTAACTCTGGCTTTCAAGGACATAACAGGACCGGGTCTCGAAATTATGATGGTAATTGGCGTAACCAGAACCAGAACCAGTCTCACGGACATCAGCAAAACCAATCCGTTGATCTTCAGAATCTTAGCCAAAACCAGGGGATGGGCCAACTCAACCCTGGTTTTCAACCAGGGCATCGCACCCGAGCTTCTATTGGCACATTCCAATTTCCTGCTCAACCAGGCCTTATGCTTCCAGGTCATGGAGGTCAGAGTATCTTTATCAATCCCGCTACCGGCCAGCCCCAAATCCTCAATACTGGTCTCCTACAACAGCAACAGCAATTGACTCAACTACAACTACAGCAAGCGGCTATTAATGCTCAGTCATTGAACTTGGGTAACCTCGGCCAAGCTACCGGTCAGAATATGCCAAACCAGCAACAACAGAGGAAGACTTTGTTCACTCCATATCTTCCACAAGCTAGCTTACCCGCCTTGCTGAGTAATGGACAGTTGGTATCTGGTATTTTGAGAGTCAACAAGAAGAACCGAAGTGATGCCTACGTTTCTACTCAAGATGGTCTCTTGGATGCCGATATATTTATTTGTGGAAGTAAGGATCGTAATCGTGCCTTGGAGGGTGATCTGGTTGCCGTTGAGCTGCTTGATGTTGATGAGGTCTGGGGTCAGAAGCGTGAAAAGGAAGAGAAGAAGAAGCGTAAGGATATTAGTGAGACAAGGGGACCATCTGGTTCCTCTAGCAACAATCCCGGCGGTGATGGAAATTCGACTAACGAGGGAGGCCAAGAAGGAACCGGAATTAAGAGGAGAGGATCCCTACGTCAGAGACCAACTCAAAAGAAGAATGACGACGTTGAGGTTGAAGGCCAGAGCTTGCTTTTGGTTGAGGAGGAGGAGGTCAATGATGAGCAGAAGCCCCTCTTTGCCGGTCACATAGTTGCCGTTATTGAGCGGGTTGCTGGGCAGATGTTTTCTGGGTACGCTATTATTATTGATTTTAATCTGATTCATGGCTGACGTTTCTCTTTTTAGGACCCTCGGATTGTTGCGTCCTAGCAGTCAGGCAACTAAGGAGAAACAAGAGGCAGAACGACAAGCTCGTGAGGGCCATTCTGGGCGGCAGAATCAACCTGAGCGAACACAAGACAAGCCAAAGATTGTGTGGTTCAAGCCGACTGATAAGAGGGTCCCTTTGATTGCTATCCCAACCGAGCAAGCCCCCCGTGACTTTGTTGAGAATCACCAGTCATATTCCAATCGTATCTTCGTCGCGTGTATCAAGCGTTGGCCTATTACATCTCTTCATCCTTTCGGTACTCTCTTTGAGCAACTTGGGGAGATGGGCGACATCAAGGTCGAAACCGATGCTCTTCTCCGCGATAATAACTTTGGACCTGATGACTTCTCTGAAGCTGTCATTCGCAATGTCATTGACAATTGGTCAGTCGAGACTGAAAAGGACGAGGTTATTGCCGCTCGCAAGGACTTCCGTGACGTGAAAACGTTCAGCATCAATGCCAAGAGCACTGGCGACATTAGTCAATCATTCCACGTTAAGAAAGCTAGTGATACTACTTGGGAAATTGGTGTCCATATTGCCGATGTTGCCTATTTTGTCAAACCAAACTCCCTGGTTGACCGGGAGGCAAGGAAGCGGGGCACTGGTGTTGAGTTGGTTAATCGTTTGGTCCCTATGTTGCCCCAAAAGCTCGCAGAGGATCTTTTGTCTTTGAAGGAAGGGCAGGATAGGTTCACCACCAGTGTTGTATTTACCGTTAATGCGGACACGAGTGAGATCGTTGAAGAGGAGACTTGGGTTGGTAAGGGTATAATTAAGAACAGCGCTAGCTTCCTGTACGGAGATGTGGATGCTGTTGTATCTGGGGCCGAGGGTGAGAAGGTTTCTGAGGAGTTTAAGGTTGCTGTTGCTGTGCTCCACGTATGACTTACCTTGCTCCCTTGTTTGATAACTTCCCGTGCTAACACTGGATAGAAAATGACTCGCAACTCCCGTAAACAGAGATATTCAGCTGAAAATATCGATATTCCCGCTCTTCGTTTGGTTTACCAACTGGATGATGAGAATATTCCGGTTGAGGATAACATCTTCGAGACCCGCCCGGCTTACGAGATTGTCGAGGAGCTGTTCATTAGAACAAATAGCTTTATCGCACAAAAGATTGCCGCTGGTCTTCCTGAGAAGGCCCTGCTTCGCCGCCATTCGCCCCCTAACCAGCGCCGTGTTGAGAACTTTGCCGAACGTATGAATCGTTATGATCAGAATATCGACGTCTCTAGCAGTGCAGCATTGCAAACCAGTCTTTTCCGTTTGAAGGACCCCGTTGTTCGACAGGTATAGTAACTTAAGCCCAGCTTGATGGGAAATTGTGCTTACTGTATTTTAGGGCATGGAAACAGTGCTCATCAAAGGAATGCAACGAGCCAAGTACTTCGTGGCTAGCAAACTCTCACCTGAGGCTCATGGGCATTATCTTTACAATGCCCCTGTCTATACTCACTTCACTAGCCCTATTCGCCGCTACGCAGATATCATTGTTCACAGACAGTTGGAAGCGGTTCTGTCTAATGGTACAATTGACTTTACTGAAGATACAGAAGCTCTCGCCAAGACCGCCGAACAGTGCAATGTAAAGAAAGATTCAGCAAAGAACGCAATTGAGCAGAGTATTCACATCGAGCTCTGCCGTGCTGTCGACAGGAGACGCCAGGCTCAGGGTGGAGAGCTGATCTGTGAGGCTATTGTAATCAACGTTTACGAATCAGCTTTCGATGTCTTGATTCCCGAATATGGTTTCGAGAAGCGTGTGCACTGCGATCAGCTTCCATTGAAGAAGGCAGAATTTGATAAAACCAATCGTGTTTTGGAATTGTATTGGGAGAAGGGCGTTCAATCCAATGTATACATTCCGGAAGATGAGCGCCCCAAGGGCGGGGCTGCCCTTCGTGCTGCTAATGCCGCCGCTGCCGCCAGTCAGGCCGCCGCTGCAGCGAAGGCTGCCCAAGAGAAAGAGGAGATGCAGCGCAAGATGATGGAGGTTTCTTCGCGAAACCCCGATGCTGAGCAGGACCTGTTTGACGACGAAGATGACTCGAATCCCTCTGATGGGGGCGTTCCTACGGAGAGACCAACTACTCTGGCTCCTGTTGCGGCTAGCACGAGGCCAACCCAGAGCATGCCTGGCTCACCTACCAAGAACTCACCCACATCTTCGCAGACTCCTCACCGCACACGGTCTGACCCTAAAATATCTGTGGCCGCCCACGATAATGAGAAGGCGGATGGACAGGAAGTTTCAAACGAGGACAAATACTTACAAATGTTCACCCTGCGTGAAGAGAAGGGAGATTACATCCAAGATGTTCGTGAATTGACCCGAGTACCGGTGTTTTTGAAGACGGAATTGAGCAAGAGTCCTCCGTGAGTACCCCCTGTTATTCTCACATGGCGTGCAGCTTACTTACGTTACATATAGTTGCCTGACTATCCGATCGTTAAACCCATATGCACTATAAAAAGTCTTGGTAATCCTGGGTAATGATTGGTGATACTGTGGGGAGAAGGGAATGGAAGGGTTAATTAGCATGGTGTATTTGTCTCAGGTGTCATCGCAAAGTTTTGTGATAAATACGGTAACGGTGTTGGTTTGGTTTGCATGGGGGAAAAACATTGCTTTTCTTGTGAGGGTAGTCAAGGAAGTGGTAGGCCGGACATGATATTTTACTCTAGTTGTTGAGATGTCGATTAAATGGCCAGTAACTTTGTTATCGTCATTGTTTTCTCTATTGTATTATTTTTCCTTTTCCATTAGTTTTTGTTAGTCTATGTGAATGAGAGTATGGTGACGAACGAAGCCAAGAGCAAGAAACACACGAACTTTCTTGTTTAAGCCACGGATTTCTGTTTTTTTCCCCCTTTCCCCTTTCCTCTTCGTTCTCATATGTCTTATTGTTGCCTTTCTTAAGGCAAAATTTGGGGTGGGCTCTCACCATTAAGTGGGGTGAGGCCTGGGAGTGGCATGTTTGTATGATGGCGTACTGGCATTGGGGTAGTATGGGAAGTATAGATGGAATGTAGTGGGAACACAGGGGTAGGGGGTAGTGGCTAGATGTGGTATATTATGGGGGGAGGGGATAGCAGTGGCAGGTGGAACCCAATGGTTAGTGGGCTAGATAAGCATAATCATCATCTACCCACTGTAGATAGCTTGGGGGAGAGGGAAGAAAGAAAGAAAGAAAGGTACCGGTAATCCCACCGCCGCTGTATTCTCTAAATCGAGAGCATGTTCAATCTAGCACCCTCTTACCCTCCCCTTGGGTTCTTTCCCTTCTCGAGCACCGCATGTTAAACCCTTGTAGAGCACAACAAGGTAAGTTAAAGCACTCCTAGAATGGTTACCTAGCTACGCCAGCTCAGTCTATTCCATCCTAAATTTGTTTCTGCCCAACAAGCACAAGCAAGTAGATAAGAAGAAAGCGGAAGCACCATCTAAAGGAAGTCCCAGCACCCCCTACCGTATTATACTAATCCACCCATCAAACTTGAGCCTAGTGACAATATTGTATTCTACTGTAGGTGCACAAAGCGTGGTACCGAATCGAGGTCAGTACTTGTAAGTGCAGGACGTAAATGGCGTAAAAAGAACGTGGTTTACGATGATAACGTGATGTAATAATATTATTATAGCCATGATATTGGATAGGTGTGTGGTTTACTCAAGTACTGTGGGTTAGGATAGAGGTAAAGTTATGGTATATGTAGGGAGTGGGTGAGCGGAACCCGTGGATTGGAAAGGTAGGGGGGTGGGGGTGGGAACAAGAGATGGGTTTTTCTTGTGATGTGTATTGGGGGAGAGTTCTGTGGCTTGAGTTCTTTTATTCTGTTCTTATACTATAGTCTTTTATCTTATCTTATGCCTTCGCTTCCTTTAGATTGGTTGGCCTACCTCTATCTATCCAACGACTTATGAAGTGGGTATAAGTTTTTGTTCAAGGTACGAGAGGCACCGTACCGTACCGTAGTGTAGTACTATTCTGCTGTGCGCTCCAGTAGAAAGCTCAAAAAAAAAGGGGGGGGGAACATCCCTTAGTTTTCCCTGCAAATGTGCTTCGAATACAGGACGGTACTTACTCACTTAACTTACCAATATATCTATCTACTGCTGCTACTGTATCATAATATATACTCTCCACAGACCAGAGGGGGGATACGGCACAGCACCCTGAGAAGAATCGGACAACCGCCCAATCCATCATATGACAAATACCGTACCGTATCCCAAGATCTCATCCTTGCAAATATTAAGCTATGGTGCGTCAGCCGGGTTATCTGAACAACTTCCGAAACCAAAACCGCCGCCGCTAGAGATACTACTGTATACCGGTAGGGACCTTAGCGCACGCGACGATGCAGTGTTTTTCTTAGTTTAAAGTATTTTTTTTTTTATAGTTGGTTGGGTTACTCTACCGGAATTCGTGCTTTCGCTAGATGGGCTGAGACAGTGGTTGGGTGAGTTAGATTTGGTAGGGTTGGGAAGGGGGTTGTACGAGGGGGTTTCGATGGATGGTTGGAATCATGGCGCCTGGGATTTGAGGGAGTACGAGGGTGCTTGTGCACTTTTATGCATTGTTATTGTTGTTTGGTTTTATTTTGCGGGTTAGCTACTTGTAGTTGTGTGGGTATGGGAAAAGGCTGGCGGTGAGTTAAGTTAATGTAGTGAATAGTTTACTTAGTGTAGTACTGCTTTCCGATACTACTGTTGTGCTTTGCTAATTGTGAGAGGTCGGGTGGTTGTGTACTTGTACTGTTACACTACAATAAGCTTATAATACCTACCAGCTTCAACGGGGGGCTTGCCAGCTAGATGGCGCACGAGGGAACGAAGAGGTGGTCGGCAGGGTATTCGCCAGTATGCAAGGTCAATTGCGCCTATGCCTAAATAGAGTTTACAGTAGCGCTCTATCATATGCATGTTTTTCGTCCTCTCATCCCGTGTAATATTTGTTGGTACCTGCTTGCTACCTCAAGACTACACCCTTCTACTAGTACCTTACTACTTTACTTGTACTAGTACTCTCTCTCCCCGCCTTCTCCAACATCCAACCTTATGAAGAATGCCTGATACTGGTATGGGCGCGTTTTTCTTTGTGACCCTTTTGGGCATTGAGGTTGTTGGGGATGGGCGCATCTTGACATGGGATCGGGCATATTAGGGGTTTTCCCCCTTTCTTTTTGAGGGAAGGGATCGACTTGGTTCTTGGACGGAAAAGGTCGACGGTACCGGTATCATACTATACTTAAGTATAGTGCTATACGGTACAAGTATAGGGTAGTGTGATTCTTACGGTTCGCTACTTGTAATGGGAGATGGATATTCTCTCTCTCGGGGCCTTTGTGTCGTCAGGGACGGGGATTCTGCGATTCTCTAGACTATACCCAAGTTGGGTTGACAGCAACGCTATACCTTCCTTGGTAGGTATTAGACTTGGGTTTAAATTACGAACTGCCTGGTAAGGAAACTGCGGTAGAGTAGGCTGGATCTGGGTGTATCATGATTGGGTTGCTAGTATTTGTGGGGGGATAAACCACGTTTTATGGATGCTTGGCATGCCCAAAGAGGAGTTTCAGGCATTTATGGAGTTTTGTTTCGGAGAGGTTGTCTACCCCGTTCAGTCGCCCTTTCACTTCATTTTTGTACATATACTTATACCGTACTCTCTTTGCCTGTTGATTGTTGCTGAGGTCCGGGCTTAGTAGAGAGGGTCGGCAGGGGTAAAAGTAAGCTTTGTTTTACGATACAGCCAAATGTTCGGACCGGGCCCCTTCCCCAAACACAACTCCGACACCGGCGCCAGCCGCCTTGGGGCTCCTCTCTCCGATTAGGGAAAGTGTGACCTCGTGCAGAGATATTCTCTGCAACAACGTTTCGCATCTCATTCCCGCCCATGTCTTTCGAGTCTGCTCGCTAAATAAGCTTGTTGGAATTCATCTCTATCCAATTGAATAGAACTTCATCCCCTTCCTCACGACTCCACCCCCCCCCCCCCCTCCAAAGATTCCATCTCTCCTTCCCAAACCCCTCTCTTGACCCTCATCTGGATGGGATGATCTTCCTCTCACCCGCCTTTTCCTCTGATCCTTTTCATTATGGATGGGTCCAACCCCTTCTTGCTTAACCACTCCCCCTAGCATGCCCCCTAGCACTTTATACTCTACTATGATACCCATGTATGCAAGAAGTAGAATATGACATTCGTGTTGTTGCTTATTCCTTCGTTACTTGCTACTCCTACCTTTTGGACCTTTCACCGTGTTTCGAGCACCAAGTATCCATCCATCTATCACAATCCACCCCCCCTCGATCCCTCCCCGAACGCCCCTTCCGACTTCACCACTTTGCGTATTACTTTGGTCCCACCATAGGCTCAGACCATGTGCCGGAAAAAAACTCTTTGTGCAGGTATATATCTTTTGGGTTCCCACCCTCCTACTTCTCTCTCCCTCCACTCTGCACCCTCTTTCAACTTTCTGCAGGTCCGCCATCGTCACCTTTTCTCCCTCTCTTTTACCTCTCCTTTCCTGTTGTCTCCATTCTTGCTCGGACAGGATCCCAGGCAGAGCCTTTTCTTGACCATATTCGGAGCTTTCGTGATTGTTTGATATCTACGAAAAACACTCCGGATTTTATTATAATACTTAATCAGTTTTCAAAATATCAACTTTTTTTTACATTTTCTCCTCTTTTTATCGCTTCTTCCAAAGCTCCGCGAGCTCTTTTATCTCAAGAATAATTCGGGATAGTCATTCTTTAAAAGCCCTAGCAGCATCTTCTTTTGATATCTTGGACGGAAGTATACTCGTTTCAAAGATCAAACTACTACAAACATGACGGTCATCAGAAAATTCCTCACCTATGCCTCTGTCGGATTGGCTGCATTTGGCTGTGTCACTAGTGCTCACCCAGTATCGATACCTTTCCATAGAAGGGATGCTCACCCGTGTCCTTTGGGAAGCGAGGAGCTCCATCATCAGCACAGCAGACGTCAGGCCGGTGCGCCGGCACTAACTGATCTCGACATTTTGCAATTGTAAGTTTTTATTCAATGGGGACCAAGTGAGACATGGAGCTAAATAGATGAACGCTAGTGCCCTCACCCTCGAGCATTTGGAATCAGAATTTTATAAGCAGGGATTCGCAAAATTTCCTCCATCAGAATTCATGGCGTTGGGCTTGGCCCAGGAACAGATTGATGGACTAGTGAAGATTGGAAAGACAGAGGCTGCACATGTCACCGCTCTCATGAGTGCAATTGCCGGCGCTGGAGCTACTCCCGTGTCACCGTGTACCTATGATTTCAAATTCACCGATGCAAAGTCAATGATTGCCACAGCGAAGGTGCTTGAGGCAGTAGGTGTGAGCGCGTAAGAACCCTCTATGCCTTCAGGTTACACAACCGCCCTAGCCTAACGTTTTGGGTAGATATCTCGGGGCAGCACCACTTGTCACCGACAAGAAGATATTATCGGCAGCAGCTTCAATTGTCACCATTGAGTCCCGCCACCAGACCTTCATCCGCACTGCTCTGCGCGAGGATCCCATTCCCCAGGCATTCGACGTTGCTGTCGGCGCCCGCCAGATCTTCACACTAGCCGCTTCATTCATTACTTCTTGTCCCGCCGGCTCTGCATTGCCCCTCCAGGCATTCCCGTCCTTGAACATTGTTAATGCTGCTAGCGTCAAGTCGGGATCTACCTTGACCCTTGCCGATGCCAAGGCGTTCCCCGACGGAACAACCTTCTGCTCGTTCACCGCTGGAGAGGTCGGAACACTATTCGCCCCGTTCTCGAAGGGAAGTTGCACAGTTCCTCCGGGATTGGGCGGGGAGGTCTACGTGACGATTACATCGAGCAACACAGCATTGACAGACGATAAGATCCTAGCTGGGTATGTTTCTACTTCTCTAGTTTAATCGATGAAGGCTAACAGACAATTTTAGTCCTGCCGTCCTGCCTATGTGATCTGTTTTACAGACGCTGCTATTCTCGCTTTTGTTGCTTACGATACCCCCTTTCCCATATCCCCCGAACTATAAATTTTCTTTAGTACTACTTCTCCTGTACGGCACATAATATTAAGGCAAACTGTAATATTTGGATACAATGAAGAATATCATGACAATTTTCTTCTCCTTCCCCCTCTGCTTATTCTCAACCAGCACCCAGCGACCCCGCCGCCGATTCCTCCACATCTTCCCATCTCTGATATCCTTTTTTTTTTTGTTTTCCCCTTGTTCAATTGAATCTTCATCCCATTTTCTCCACTTCCCCACCCCATCACCCAACCGCGCCCGGGCGAGCATCGCTAGGCAAAGTGTGCTCTATCAACGATACATCCTCATCCCAGATCCACAACCTGATGAATGACTCTGTAAAACCCTAGAAATCATTGCCTTCCTACGTGCACGTGAACAACACCGGACCCGGGCGAAAGAGAGAATGAACCCGGGATCACACCCACAAGGATGCGAACAACCTCCAATATCATGATGCTCGTATCAGTTGGTCGGCTAAATACAAAGCCATAACGCGCTACGGTAGTTTCGTGTCGTGTCATGTCATGTCAAGTAAGGGCAAGGTTAGTAATTTTTGGGAACCTTGTTGATTGGCACCAACCGGGGACTAGATCGGGTCCGGCTGGCTGGGTTGAAGTGTGTGATACATAAGCTATGGTTTTAGAAGCTATAAATCTTGTGACGGCACGAGTTTTATAATAGTCTACTCGTAGACGCGTCGGTAATAGAGCAAGGAGGGCCCTGGCAGGGGAGGTGAGAGTCGTCTTGGCGCACAAAGTGTCACTCGTGGTGGATACTGGATGCTTGATGCATCGGAGATGGGGCGGACATGGATGGGTGGATCACGCCAAGTGGGTAGTTTTTTATCCCCACTTGTGTTACCGGGATTGGGTGGATGGGTGGAGGAGTTGGGAGGAGGATTTTATTTCGTTTGATTTGGTTGAATGAGGGTGTAGCGTGCTAATCGTAGTGACATTTTTATAATAACTTTATCGAGTTACGGGAGGTAGGGTGGAGGCTGAATTTAGTGTACAGGAGTAGAACATGAACACGAACAATGGACTTGCCATGTTTAAAACCCATTCTAGTAGCCAAAGACAAGGGGAATGAAATAGAAAATAAAATACGAGAGAAGACTGCCAAGAAAACACAGACAAGATAGATAATACATAACACTTGAAGTGAAGCTAGGTACTCTAGTAAGACAATATGAGTAGGTTGAAGAAATCCCATAATAGCTATGCAGGCCAACTCAACTGAACCGATTCAACCATCCATATCCCTAAACTGAAAAAGAAGCTCTAGCCCTTACACTCCCAACATAAGCGCTCTCATCGTGCTCGGAAAAGTCTAGACTTTCCCCGTTCGTCAGCCCGAGGGTTGCCTTGAAGTGCCTACCCAGAGCCATCAACCTGTCCTTGTCCGTCCGCCCAAGACCAGTGGTCCTAGTCCAGCAGCTGATCCTGACGAACCCCTTGCGGATGTTAGCCACCACGCCCTGCACCTCACTCACACCCTCCGGCTCCAGGGTCTCGCCGATGGTGGCGAGTAGGACGTCGAGCCATTGTGTGTCAATATTGCCTCTCTCGCGGAACGTGAAGGAGAAGCGGCCGCCGCGTTTGTTAGCCGGGTCTTCCCATTCCGGGCGTATCCCGAACTTGAAGAGTTGATAGTCTGATTTGTTGGCTAGGGCGGAGGGGGGGGGGACATTGTTCTTTGTAAGGAGTTAGTGTGGGAGTTAATAATGGGTGGGCTTGGGGAGAGGTGGGATGTACATAAATAGCCCAGAATTCTTCCACAGAATCGAAAGTTTGAATTTCTTTCAGGAGGTCTGACCAATTTTCTCCGTGCTTCATGTAACAGTGTGTTAGTGGGTGTGGAGTCAAAGAGGGGGAGAAGGAAGGAGGGATAAGGACAAACCTTTCCATTAGACGGTCTAGTATACCACAAAGTCCAGTTAT
>Ga0307507_10003653_pt1 | contig 29151 bp, 1 predicted proteins | sample 7_EM_MG_FD_207223 | JGI IMG/M metagenome (GOLD analysis project Ga0307507, IMG submission 207223) | Populus trichocarpa ectomycorrhiza microbial communities from riparian zone in the Pacific Northwest, United States - 7_EM | ecosystem: Host-associated > Plants > Roots > Unclassified | place... | reverse complement strand
ACAAGTTTCCTATATTCCTTTCTCTTCTTTACGCAACGTCTTGTACTCTGCAAGAGCTATATACCCTTAGATTTAGATAGAATTTATATTGTTCCTTTGAATCTTCCCCAAAGCCTCTTCGCGCCCTCACATATATATATTAATGGCAGCCTAGTATTATATATAATTAATAAGGCAACCCGCTATTAAGCTGCCCGTTGGTTGCGAAATATATCTATAAAGTATACTTGGGATATTTTACGGGCCTGCTAGATTAATACATATATTGGACCCCCTAAGTATATTACCTATAACGCCGGTAAGAACTTTATTAGTAAGGAATTCCAATAGTATGCTATAGCTATGGCTATTTTAACAAAAGCCGTTCTAGTTAAGGCGTATTCGTCTATTGGGCTTATTAAGTAAGCTTATTTAGCTTTATAGAGAGCTTACTAGATTATTACGGATGGGTATAAGGACATCTAAAAGGAACTGGCTTTATAGATGGCTATAAAAGCCATTAATAATACTGCTGGCCCTAACGGACTAGTACCCACCCTCTTGGTTTATAGAGCCTACTTAAGGATAGGCAAACTAGACCCTTCTGCCCTGTCCATTATAGATTAAGTAGCTGCAATATAAAAGGCAATGGCTAAAATAGCCAAGTTACGGGCCAAATAAGTTGTTAATAGCGCTCTGCACTACTGTAACGGACCAGATATAACTATTGTTTATAACCTCCCACTTAATTCTGAAGTCCTTGTATGGCGTAAAAGCGGTAATTGGACTAGACCTTATTATTTACTAGCTATAGAAGACGAAATATACTATGTATAACTTCCTATCGGACCAACTAGCTTTAGAAGCACGTCTGTAAAACCCTATTTTCGGTCCGAAAACACCTATAATGTTAAACCAGGCAAACTGGAAGCACCCCTGCCTACTTTAGAAGTCCCCCAGAAACCTACTAAACCTACCGTAAAGCGTAGTTAAGAACGCCCCCAAAATTACCCTATAACTAAGAACCCTATAATAGAGAATTACCTAACCTCCGTAGGTATATCCGTAAAATAAACCCTATCTGCGGATATATTAGTTCTAGTACAGGAAATCCCTTTTACGGACTTATGACGTAAAGAGATTAATGGACTACTTAAAAAGGGCGTCTTTGCGGTTATAATAGAGAAAGACGTCCCGTAAGGCGTCCGTATATTTAACTTACGCTTTGTTAATAAGATTAAGCACCCTAGTACTAACAAAGCCTTTAAGAAATTAAGGCTTGTTATATAAGCTTATAACAACTAGGGAAAGGACTTAGTCCTTACGCAATTGCTTATAATTTAACAAGTCAGTTAACGGATTATACTTGCACTTACGCCTAGACTATAGCAAACTAAACCCATAGCCCTCTACCTATGGGACATTTTGTAAGCCTATGTACAGTCTAATACCTACCTAAGTAGGGATATTTTTATACGACTACCCCTTAAGCTTAACTTGGAATTAGGAACAATTTTATAGGTTATAAAACCCCTTTATAGAGTACCGGAAGCTAGAAATCATTAGTTTAAGACGTATTACTAGCATTACGTCTATAAACTTAAGATGAAGTAGTTGATATATAACCCCTGCCTCTTATATACCCCATTAAACGGCCTTAGTATTATTAGACTCTAAATAGATAATACCCTCTTTTTAGCGGACTAGACTTTTGTGGACGCTAAAGAGACTAAACTATAAGAAGCCAAGTTCCTAGCAAAGCCATAAGAGTAGTTAACTAAGCAGACTCTAATTAAGTTTAATAGAGGCTTAATTATATAAAAGGGCAACTTAATCTAGCTAACTTAGGAACGCCAAGCTTAAAACCTAGGCTTATTATAGCAAAGCCTACGGACCTTACTAGTTCCCGCGGAGAGATACGTAAGACCGTAAATATAAAGGACCAATACATTGCACAGCGTGTAAGAGGTGCCTATATTACCATAGTCTGTTAACCTAAATCTGCCTATAATTTATCTTTTGCGGCCTAGGTAACAGATCTATAAGAGGAAAATATTAAGCAGCTTAATAAGCGTATTTAGTGGCAAATTAACAATGCAATAAGAGGACTTACTTTTGTACCACTAGACCTAAATTCCCTTAGCGTACTAGTATTTACGGATGCCTCCTTCGCTAATAATAGAGACCTATTATTACAGATCGGCTTTGTAATTGTACTTACGGACCGTAATTAAGACGTAAATATACTATATTGGTCTTTAATTAAATGCAAATGAGTAACCCGCAGTATATTAGCTTCTAAACTATACGCACTAGCTTACGGCTTTGATATAGGAGCCGTAATTAAATTAACAATCTAGAAGATTCTATAATTGGAGCAATTACCCCTGGTTCTATACACCGATTTAAAGTCCCTTTACAACTGCCTAGTTAAACTAGGTACGATATAAGAGAAGAGGCTTATAGTCGACCTAATGTGCTTACGTCAGGCCTATGAACGATGTGAGATTACAGAGATTAAGTGGATTAGTGGCGGAGATAACTTAGTAGACGCCATAACTAAGGCAAAGCCGTGTTAAGCTCTTAAAACTCTAATAATACGAATAAGCTTAATCTAAGGGTTATAGAGTGGGTGGAACAAGACTAACGGAGTACTTATAGTTTATTTACGGTCCGTCGGAAGGCCGTATGGTTTATTTATGGCCTATTAGAAGGCCGTATGGTTCATTTTACGGACTATAAGTAGGACTTACAGCCAGACTAAAGCGTTGTTTGGAAGGTAGCCTAGAAGGCACCTTAGGAGGGATTTCTTATGGATTTCTTTTGTGTTTTATGGTTCTATTAAAGCAATTACAGAGGCTATATACAAGTGGGTCTATTTTTAGGTGCCGCTAGTGTATGATTATAGCACCTAGTGTACCAAACGCGTACTTACGCGTTTGGTGCACTAATTACTTGTTTACAAAGTGCTGACTAATTTAGGGGAGGGCGCGTTAGTATATAGACCACGTAGTCTACTTTAATACAATTAACAGTCACCATCTAAATAAGCATACAATACTATACGTATTTCGTGCCCCTGGATACGACTCACTTGTATTATTAAGTTGATACAAACAAGGAGGAACTACGGCGGACCTTTTTAAAGGGGTAAGTTTAGCAATGCTTTTAAATATATTCTTTTTTACTATATTTAAAGTATTCTCTATTTATAGCTTAAGTTTTTTATTTATTAGTTCCTAAGGGTATATAGGATTAGGTAGTATTAAGGTCTATAGGGTTGTATATAGGGCCTTTAGGTCTTAGAGAAGGATTACGCCTTAGAGTATATACTAGTTTTATAGAGTTTTAAACGCAAGGTATAGTTAACTTTAGAGAATAAGTCTATTTATTATATTAAAGGTCTTTATTAATTTGTTAATATATTATAGCAAATTTAAACAGGTTTTAATCTTATCTAAAATAGCTTATTAAAGGGTAGTAACTTTAGCGGCTTTATTCTAATCTAGCTTACTAATAAGGCCTAAAAATTCCAAAAAGAAGCTAGTAAAGTCTTGGTTCTGTTATTATAGGGTTTTAAGTTTAGTAATAGCCGTATATTTACAGCTAGCGTTATTATATATTTATTTTAGCAGAAACATAAAGGTTTTAAAATTAATAAAAGTACTATTATGGAAGAATAGATCTATGGTTTATATAGCGCCCTTACTTAAATAAGATATTCTATAGCTAACCTTGCTAGCCTTAGTAGGGTATTAATTATAATTTATTAAGAGTTTAAGACAGAGCTTAGTTATAAAAGGATATAGGTTATTTTAGTTTCTATTAAATATTAAAGGATTAGGGAGCTTTTTAGATTTTATAGTAGGTACTAAGTTCGCTATAGGTATAGGTTAAGCTACTATTACTAGTTTAGTGTTTATATTTAATAGGTTAGGTTTAGGTACCATTATTTTAATTTTATTTATAGGTGTTGCTATTAGGGTCTATAATATAAATGCCTTAATATTACGGAGTTCTTTATAGAGTGCTTCTATTAATTGCTAGTACTAGGCTTTGAGTACAGCCCGCTATTAAGCTAAGGCATCTATAAAAAACTATTATATTATAGTTAACTGTTCCCTAACTAGGGTTATAATATTTATAGTTATTAAAAGGGATTTAGGTTTGTTTACTATTTTAATAATAGTTATTTTAATATAATATAATATAAGGGCGCACATCCCTATCCAGATATAGCTAGATCTAGACATTAAAGCATAACCAAATAGCAAAAGATACGCAATAAGGAAGCTTAAGATAGACAATTTCCTTAATACAGTTAAACAACAACTTTAAGACCTAGAAGAAATCCACCCGATACCAAACAAGCGAGGCTTATTGGCCACCCCTAAGGAAATTAACTGTAGACTAGAAAGGATCCAGGCAGCAATTAAAAATAGGCTAGAAGAGCACTGCCTAGTCTTATAACTGGGCCCCTATACGCGACACGCATAGTCCGCACAATACGTGGTTCTTGTCGCCAGCCAATAACAAGCAAGAAGGAAATATATAAGTAGCTATAACCCTAAAGACAAGAGACAATACAAAGACATAAGAAACTAGTTAAAGAATACCCTAAAAAAAGAAGCAAGGAATAACTAAAGACGGTTTATAAATAAGTATACTTTTAACCCAAGCCTCCCCCATAACAAAGGCCTTTAGGCTATAGCGAAATGGGTAAAAAAAAAAGGCAGGGCGCCTAGTAGAAGACCTATACCTACCACCCCTATAAAGAGTAGGGGAATTATAGGCCACTAACGATAATAATAAGAAGGCAAAGATCCTTATAAAAAGGTTTTTCCCCTAACCAGCTCCAGTAGACCTCAGTAACATTATAGGTAAAACACCAGTAACTTGCCTATAGGTTAACAGCGACATAATAATAAAGGAAATGGCTAGAACTATTAGCCGCCTTTTAAATAATACAGTACTAGGACTAGATGGGATTCTAAATAAGGCCTTAAAGACCTATAGACCACTTATAGCACCCTAGCTTATAGATATAGCTAAAGCATACTTTACTATAGGCTACTACCCATAACTTAGAAGATCTATAACGACGGTTATTCTATAAAAAGAAGGTAAAGTAGATTACTTAGTCCTAGGAAGCTACCGCCCTATTGCCTTAAAAAACACCCTTAGTAAGATCTTAGAAAGGGTAATAGCTGACTATATAGCAGATATAGCTAAGGAACACGCCCTACTACCATAAAGCTAAATAGGGGCAAGAAAGAACCGCTTAATACTATTAGCACTTACGCTACTTACTACCACTATTAAATCTATATGGGCGATGCGAAGGGACTTTATAGTATTAATGCTTAGCCTAGATATTAGTAGCGCCTATAATAACATGCCCTATAAGCGTCTCCTATATATCCTTAGGGCAAAGGGCTTCTTAGAATGGATTATATAATTTATCTAAGGGTTTATAGGCCAGAAAGAAATATTACTAGTCTTTAACAGATACTAGAGCCCCCCTATCGCAGTCGCAATAGGAATACTATAAGGATTACCCCTCTCGCCTATACTCTTCCTCTTCTTTATAAGTAACCTGCTTAACTCCTTTAAGAAAGAGGCGACCTAGGAAATAGGCTTTATTAACAACATAAACCTAATTACATACGGGCTAATAGCCGTAGAGAATTGCAAAACACTAGAGAAAGCCTATAATACCTATATAGAATAGGCAAGACAATATAGAGTCTAATTCTTACTAGAGAAATACCAGCTAATCTACTTTATAAGAAAATGTAATTAATCTATAAATCTCTAGCATATAATCTATATCTAAGGCTTTAGGGGTCAACCAGTTTAGGGCCTAAGGGTATTAGGAGTATAGGTAGATAGTAAGCTCCAGTAGAGTATATATACAGCGCAAGCGGCCTATAAGGGCCAAGTACAGTATATTACATTATCTAGGATTGTTAATTCTATATAGGGCCCATACTTCTAGAGGTTACGCCTATTATATATAGCAGTTGTCTGGCTAACTATAACGTATAGATCTAGTATTTGGGCCATTAGAGAAACTAAGAAAGGCCCCCCTAAATTGCTCCTTAAACTACTCTAAAAGGTCTAAACAGCCTGCCTCTAGAGTATAATAGGCGGGTACAAGCGAACGGCCACAGCACTACTAGAGAAGAAAGCCAATATCCCCCCCCTATAACTATATATTAAAGCCGCTGTAATATAAAGGGCATAAAATAAACGCAACTCTAATGTTATAAAGTATATTAAGACACGCCTAAATAAACTATAGAGGGACCTAAGGGTGCCCTATAGGAGAATAAACCAACAACCCTAAAGTAGGGAAGATATATTAGAAAAACAGGCAAAGAAAGCAGAAGAAAAATAGTGCTGCTTTAGGGCCCAGGCCCATATAGAGGAGGAAGGGAAACGCGTAAGAGGCTAGCAAAGACAATAGTAAGAGAGAGAAAGGAGCTAAAGTAGAGCATAAAAGAATGCTAGAAAACCATCCACCGTAATATAATACTAGTTGGACCAACGCTAGAGAGGTATATAGGAGTTAAAGGTATAGAGGCTAACTTAGGTAAGAGGAACCTAAGCTATAGCATAGTTAACGCCATAGGGGGTAAATATTTAAGGGCTCTAAAAAGGCCTAATAAAGGCAGAAAATATAATAGCAATACTCTTAAGAACAGAAATAATAGGACTAAAAGATTAGCTCTACTAGGTAGGTGTCCTAGTAGATAGCCTAAAATGTAAATATAGCTGGCCAAGATAGACACCAAAATATATAATACTGTTATGCCCCCTACGCACCAACTAAGAAGCAATACTCTTAGTAGCTGGCATAGAGAACTATACTACACTGCTCTTAATATAAAAAGGCCTTAAAGCGGTTACCCAGTGGCTTATTAGCCAAAATGTACTAGACTAGTTCCGGGTTATAAAGGAAATAGTAATAGAGGGCAAAGGGGCGAGTTATAGGCGCCCCCTAATAACTCTATAGTAGTAGAGTAAAGTTTGCGATACTAGCGCGTCCGTAGGCTTATTACGGCAGCAGTGGTTCCTAAGAAGGTTAAAAAGTAAGGTAGAAGAGTACCACTGGTAACTTGAGGGCGCTAAGTAGGCGAGTCCTAAAAGGCGGGGAGATGGATTACGGGGTTTTCTTAAATAGAGTTTTCTCCCTATATATAAATAAGGAGTAGTCCGCGTGGGCCTAATAGGGATCCGAATCGGACGTTAAGCAATGAATAATAATATAAGGGCGCAAAGAGGCTTTAGGGAAGATTTAAAGGAATAATATATATTCTATTTAAATCTAAGGATATATAGCTCTTATAGAGTATAAGATATTATATAAAGAAGAGAAAGGAACATAGAAAACTTATAACTAAATATTTAGGGTCTTAGCAGTAGACGCGTGGGCATAAGCCCACGCGGATTTTAACAGGTTTTAACCAAATTCTATTATATTAGTGGAATTTGGTGGAATTTAATTAAGTCGGCGGGATTTAGCGGAATTTAATTAATTTTGGCAGAATTTAGCAGAATTTAATTAAAGCGTCGGAATTTATCTATTAAGTGTTTTACTAAGACATTCCTACTATAACTGGGCTAGTCCCGTTATACCAGCTTGCTAGAGTGGCCAGCTTACTAGGGAACTATATTATCTTAAACAGCCTTAGTAATATATGCCCAATATCTTTCCTAAAATGCTTTATATTTATTATTTAAGGTAGGATCTAGGATTATCTTATAAAAGTTTTTCTAACTACAGCATTTAAAAAGGCACTCTTTGCCTATAGTTATATATAGGCTGGGAATTTATATAGAAGAATATTAGTAACAGGTTTGCTAGTAGGAGTTAATGCTAGGGGAAAACTAGCTAGATTTATCTATATAACCTCCTACTAGTTCTTAAGCCTAGGGGTTTCTAATTTACTAGTATTTAGTAGGATTATAATTAATAATTAAGCGGCTTAACATTACTTAAGATTTTCCTTATCTAATAGTAGCTTTTATAAACCGCACTTTTTTAGTTCTTAACGCAATAGGCATCTAGTTAAGCTTAAACTTCTTAGTATTAGCCTTAGTCTAAGCCATCTCCATATTCTTAATATACTCCCTACTATTAAGTCCTCCATGCTCCTAAAGCAAGTCTACCTATTCTAGGTAGGAGTTCTATATAAGACTAACTCCCCTTATTAATTAAGGAAATATAAAAATAAAGCCAGCTTTCTCTAGAATTTGGCCCCCCTTTATATACCTAAAGAAAATTAATTTCTAACTTCTATTTTTTAGGAAAATGGCTATTAAGAAACCGGAGCGCGTAGCTTAGATATATAATAAAATGAGTAGATCTATATAACCACCTATTATAGTAAGGAATGGCATATAGTCTAAAGGATACCATCTTTCTCTTCCCTAGCAGTCTTTTGCGAATAATATGTGTATATATTAAACTCTTTCTTAAAAATACTTAGGATTCTAATATCTTCCTACAATTTAAGTTCCCCTTTTAAGCCTAATATAAGCTTTCTTAATCCCACGCGGTCTACTAGATAATCGCTAGGCTATATAGTAGAATAAGCATAAATTCCAAGGTTACCGTTTACATACTCTAGGTAACTATTCTTTTTAAACTAGAAATAAGAGCTTTTAGTTATCTGGAGAATGTTAATAGTATTATAGTTCTTAGAGACTAAGTGGATCCATAAATATAAATTAGTAAAAGAAACGCTAGCATCTAATTATATAACCCTGCTATTTTTTAAAGATATATCCACGCGAACTTCTATTCTATTTCCCTGCTAGGCCGTAATAAATTAGTGCAAAATAGAAAGGATACCATCTTTTAGCTCTTTCTTAGAATTAAGGGCCTTAATTAATTTTGTTAGCGTTTTAAAATAATATAAGTATTTTATTTTCTACTTTAGCCGTCCTTTTCTAACAATTACCTCTCCATTAGCTTTAGTAATTATTACTACTTTTCTCTTCTGCCTATTAGCTCTACTAGAAGCTAAAGGTTCTATAGGTTCTATCTTTAGCTTCTTTTTTAGAGATTTCTTAGAAGCTTTCCTAGCCCTATATTTTTGCGGGGAGTCGGCGACAAGGTTATTCTCTAAAGATATAGATTATTAGATTTAGAGTCTTCTCCTTACGCTTTAGGTACCTTACCTCTAAATAGAAATAAGCTACGCAGCATTTTTATATTTAAGCCTTTAACCTTAAAAGCAGAGGTGCCTACAGTACTATAACTAGACACGACTACCACAACCTCTACCATAACGAGTCTACAGCTATCGCGCTGCAGACGACCTCTACTACAGCCAGTCCACAGCCATTGCGCTGCAGATGACCTCCACTACAGCCAGTCTACAGCTGTCGCGTTGCAGACAACCACTACACTACAGGCGCACGGTCGCACCATAGAGGCACCGCAGACGCGCCGCAGACGCAGATGACAACTAGGGTGCCTCCCCCCTCCGTGCACGGTCCCACTTAATGCATGGCTAAAATACACCAAAAAACACCAAAACACGCCTTTTTTAAATGCTTATAGCTTAATATCAACAATAGGTATTTATATAAAAATTTAAATCTAGCTTATTAATGGTAAATTTATCTTTTTATAACAGCTATTTTATAAATCTATAATATATATATACTAAAAATTAAGTTTAAAAAAGTACTTTTTAAACTTTAGTTATTTTCTTTAATAATAATAATAATAATAAGCTTACTATATAACTATATATTATATAAATAAAGATTTAAGGTATATTTAGAACCTTTTAGCTATATTATTAAATAAGTTATATTACTTTTTAATAAAGTTTAAAATTTAATATATAAGTTATAAATAAAGCTTTAATATTATAACTTATATAATTAATATTCTTTATTATGTTTATAAAAAGTTATTTAAAAGATATTTAAACTAATTACGTAGTATTTTCTAATTTTTACTTTACTTAAAAATAATTTTCTTTATATTATACTATAAATTATATAAATTAAGTTTATATACCCCTTTTATAGTTTATTATAAATATAATAAAGTATATTAACTATATAAGTTATAATATTAAAGCTTTATTTATAACTTATATACTAAAAACTAAACTTAATTAAATATTAATATAACTTACCTAATAATATAGCTAGAAAGTTCTAAATATGCTTTAAACCTTTATTTATATAATATATAGTTATATAATAAGCTTATTATTATTATTATTTAAAAAAACAGCTTAAGTTTTTAAAAAAAAAGTACATTTTTGAACTCAACTTTTAGTATATATATATTATAGATTTACAGTGTCAATATTAAAATATTAGCAATAATTTAGATAAAATTATTACAATAGAAATATACTTATTTAAAACAAATATTATATAAATTATTGGTATAGATTGGAAGTTTTATAATATAATTATATAACTTAAGCTATGTAATCTAGTCACGTAATAGCGCGCCTTTCCACGTAGTCGTAGGTCTGCTTGGCATATGTCACACGGGCTGATTGTTGGCACATAGCACTTCTGATTCTCTCTCCTATGCACCCTATCTAATTCATCCCATTCAGGCGAGGATTCGACCTCTAAACAATCATTCGTCACCCGGACCACATTACTCCTGAGTTTAGAAAAAGAAGGAATTGGGCGACAGCTGATATCTGCGTCTAGCCGCGGAAGAGGCCGCCTAGAAATATCAATTACAAACGTACGCTCGTTTAATATCATCAATTGGAGTATTGCAAGGCCAAGAAACCCTTGAATTCAATATTCTGAGCCCTTCCAGGTCGCACAAGAAGCCGTTCGCCAACCCCGTCAATGGTATTTTCGACCAACATCAAGCCCGTAACAATTTATATACTACAACATATGTACTATGTCCAATCTGAAAGACGCTATTCGATATATGCGCGAATCTATTAATGCGACTTCAGAAGAGCATCTGGACTGGACAATACTACCAGGAAACCCTAAATTTAAATCCAGCAAAAGACCCTCGAAACTGAAAGTGATAGCTGACTTGGAAGACACCATTCGAATCGCACAAGAAGCTATTAATGCGACCCCAGACGATCATTCAGACCAGGCAAAATGGTTGAACAACCTTGGAACTGCACTAGGCAAAAGATACTCGTGGATGAAAAAGACGGCTGATCTTGAAGAAGCTATTCAAGTTATACGGAAAGCAATCGATATAACCCCCGAAGACCGTCTGGATAGGGCAAAAATATTGAACAACCTTGGTATTCAACTCGGTAAAAGATATTCAAGGAATGGAATGATGGCTGATCTCGATGAATCGATTCGTGTTACGTGGGAAGCTGTTAATATGACCTCAGAACATCATGCAGACCGGGTGCTATGGCTTTTCAGCCTTGGAGATTCGCTCTGTACTAGATATAAGATAACAACAGGGTTATCCGATCTTGAAGACGCCATTCGAGTTGCACAAGAAGGTCTTAACATAACTTCAGAAAACTATTCAGGCCGAACGAGATTCTTCGACGCCCTTGCAGATCGGCTTACCCTGAAGTTTTCAAGAACAGGAGCGATAGCTGATCTCGACCAAGCTATTCAAGCTACACGGAAAGCCGTTGATACAGATTCAGCATATCATGAAGGCCAAAATGTAAGATTAGGCAGTCTTGCAGGTCTACTTGGTAGAAGATACTCGAGAACGGGAGCAATAGACGATCTCAATGAAGCTGTTCAGATTGTACAGGACGCTGTTAATTCAGATGAAATCGACTTTCCACTTGGGATAGAACGGCTCAGAACTCTCGGAGCCTTACTTGGGAAAAGATACACAAGAGTAGGAGCAGTTTCCGATCTTGAAGATGCTATTCGATTTACACGGGAAGCAGTTAATATGGCTCGAGAGGATGAACCAGAACGGATATTATTTCTAAACGATCTTGGAGTCGCACTTGGCCACAAATACCTGAGATTAGGAGTCATAGCCGACCTCGAAGAAGCTATCCAGGTTACCCGAGAAGCCATTCAAGCCATACAAAAAGCTGTTCCTGCAACTATAGAAGTCCATCTAAGCCGCACATTACTTTTGGATAACCTCGGAAGTCTACTTGGTGACAGGTACTCAAGAACAGAAGCGATAGACGATCTCGAAGAAGCTATTCTAGTTGCACGGGAAGCGGTCGATACAATACCAGAAGGGGTAGATGGCCTAGAGCATGCAGGAAGGCTGAACAATGTTGGGACTACACTTAGCAGCAGATTCTGGAGATTCGGAGAAATAGCGGACCTTGAAGAAGCTATTCAGTTTATACGAGAAGCTGTTAGTAAAATCCCAGACGACCATCCAGATCGGGCAACAATCGAACATAATCTTGGAAATCAACTCAGAGACAGATACTTGACAACGGGAGAGATAGCAGACCTTGAAGAAGCTGTTTTACACTATCAATCTGCTCTACGCCACTCGAACACTTCTATTTCTACTCGCATATTTGCTGGCATAGAGGTTCTTCGATGCTGTGCAATCATTTCGGATTGGCAACAAGCTTGCGAAGGTTCAGCCATCGCTGTTCATCTTATTCCTCAGTTAACAGCACGATCACTAGAAAATACCGATAAGCAGCATATCCTCAGTGAGGTAGTTGGCTTGGCTTGCGACGCAACTGCAGCAGCATTGCACGTAGAAAAAGCGCCGATAGTTGCGCTAAACCTACTTGAGCAGGGACGCGGTATACTTGCAGCATCTCTTGAGGAGATGCGGGCGGATATGCTTGATCTACAGAGGAGGTATCCTAAGCTGGCAGCTCAATTTGTTCGCCTTCGGAACGAGTTAGAGCCATCTTTCAAGCGAAATCTCTCTTTTTCAGAGGAAAATCGCCAGCCTTCCTTCCAGGCACGAGCAAGTCAGCTTTATGTCGCAGGTCAGGAGCTCGATGAGCTGATTATCAAAATCCGCAAACAACCTGGATTCGAGGACTTCTTGCTTCCTCCAACTAAAGAAGAAATACAGGCTGCTGCGAGGAGTGGCCCGATTATCGTAATAAATGTAAGCGAATATCGCTGTGATGCGCTACTCGTTGAGCAGCATCAGATACGGTCCTTGGCCTTGCCCAATCTCAATAGCAAGGAGATTAAAGAGAAAGGACGGAGAGAGGGTCTGAAGAGTCTTAAAGTTCTAGCATGGCTATGGGATACTGTTGCAAATCCGATTCTAGACGCCTTGGAATTTACTCAGCCTCCATCTGATGACAACTGGCCGCATGTATGGTGGATTCCTACAGGTGCTTTGAGCAAATTTCCTCTCCACGCGGCTGGACGCCACCGTGAAGGCTCCACTGAAACAGTCCTCGATAGGGTCATGTCGTCCTACAGCTCGTCCATCAAGGCAATCATACACGGCCGTCGCCGTCAGCGTGGCGTACAAGAAGGCACACCACCGGCCTTGAACCACGCGCTTCTTGTCGCTATGCAGGATACACCACAACATTCCAGGCTTCTTTCTGCAACTAAAGAAGTAGAGGCACTCCAAGGCCTCTGCAAATCAATGGCCTTCAATCCTATTGAGCCCGGACGTCGTAAGCAAGATATTATTTCACATCTACCGAATTGCAAGATCTTCCACTTTGCTGGTCACGGCCATACAGATGATATCGATCCTTTACAGAGTTATTTGCTTTTAGAGGACTGGGGGAGTAACCGGTTAACTGTGGCTACTCTGCTGGAGATAAATCTCCGTGAGCGTTCACCATTTCTCGCCTACCTCTCAGCTTGTGGGACCGGTGAGGTCAAAGAGGAGAGGTTTTTTGACGAGAGTGTCCACCTAATCAGTGCATGTCAGCTGGCGGGATTTCGCCACGTTATTGGCACTTTGTGGGAGGTTAATGATAAATCCTGCGTGGATATGGCGAAAATCACGTACGAAGGGATAAGGGATGGAGCGATGACAGATGAGTCGGTATGTCGGGGGCTCCATAAAGCTACTAGAGAGCTTCGAGACCGTTGGCTAAGTGTGCCAACAAAGGCCAGACGTGGAAGCAGGTCGGTCAAAAAGGTATACACGCCCTTGGCGGAGGATGAGATAGGAGCTATAACTATAAGTGATGGAGATCAATGTGATTCCAGGTTGCCGAGAAAAGTTATTTTATGTGACTCAGATGAGGAGGATGACAGACTATTGCACTGGGTTCCCTATGTTCATTTCGGCGTATGATTTATCGTCAAGTTCAGCTGCAAACCAGTCATTTATTGAGAGCAAGGCTACAGGACTATTTAGGTTACTGGTGTTTCATTGATGTTTACTTAATGCATGTACGAATGCGGAAGTTTAGTGCGGCCCATTCCTCTAATAAACGGCCAGTGGTCTTAAGAATATTTTTATTCATTTATAGCAAATGATATGCATTAAATATTTTTTTTCCCTTATGAATTGAATTATTTATAAGCTTATAAATATATATATAGATTTTTTAAAGCTTTTATAGAGGTATAGGTTATATAGTATTAATACTACACCGGCCGTTTCTAAAAATACATAGGAACTTAATATTTTGGTTTCCTGCACAGTGTAAGGGATATTATTGCGGACACCTCGGGTTGCCCTCAGGACAACCTCCGGACGCCCCTCGGATAGTCGCCGGTCACGTGCCAGAGGTACGTGCCCGTAGTATATAGTCTCCACGATCCCTAAGGCCTTACCTCCTTAAGGATTTGTCTCTCTTACCAATCTATCCTATTCCACAATCGTGTCCTTATAGCCCCCTGTCTATAAAGTCCCCTTATATTCAAATCCTTTCTACTCTATTTGGAAGGGCAGCTGGCTTTAAGAACCAGATTGTTTATTTATATCTTTTATTTACATCCACCATCCTCCCTTAAAATTTCGCAATAACCTAAATAGAAACTCCATAAACACCTTATAGAAAGCCATTACGCTAAGGTAGAAAGGTTCCTCTAATAGCAAGAGATTACAATAATATAAACCTCTGGGTAAGACGGCCGAATAAGCCCCAACACCTAGATATACTAAAAGCTTAAAGACTCTTACATACCTACGGTTACCAGCAACGCTAAAGAAAACGTAGACACCCTCTATAATAGTTATAATACTACTAGAAAGTAGCCAGAACCCCTCTAGCCCTACTTAGGCCAATTAGAAGATTAAGCGCTAGAGGTAACACTAAGATCTTCCCTTAAATTAGAAATACTAGAGGAATATACTAACGCGCCTAACTAGGGACCTAACTAGAACCCTCCCGGAAGACCACCGGCCTATAATTGGTATAGTAGCAATATATAGACTATTTATAAGCTAAGCAGGTCTACCCCTTTAGGTAATCTAACCTAACCACTAACTTAAGACTTAAGCCTTATAGGGAAACCTATATTAGCTACTAGTACTAATACTACCTCTATAGCTAGAGCTTCCTTAGGTCTAAAATTGGAAAGTTAAAAGCCCTATACTAATTTTCTTTAAGGAGGATATTAGAAAGCTTCTATAAGGCTCTTAGAAGCTATATGGGAAAGAGCCACTAATAAATATATTAGAAACCTTTAGGGTTAGGTCTAGATCTAGTAGAGCTTAATCTAGGCTAGATAAAATCTTTTATAACCTAGTTAAGGCTAAGGGCCTTTTAGAGGCTACTTAGTACCTATCTAAGGAGGTATAGAAGACTTAGAGAGGTATCTATATAGTAAATAGAAAAAGGATATAGACTAACTGGCTAAGGCCTCTAGTAGTCTAGAACTCCGCTATAGACCTAACGCCTAATAGCTGGACAACTGGGTTTATAAAGTAGATAACTTCTTTAAGATACTAATAATACAAGATAATACTAAAGAGCATACTTAATAGATTATTAGTAAAATTAAAGACTAGTCCCTAAACTAGATTATACTTAATTAGCTTAATAAAGAGCAAATTACTATATAGCCGCAGCTGTAACCCTTTTTAAAGAAATGGACTTAAGATCCGTATGTTATATAATATAATAATATAGAACTATTCTAGAATAGGATATAGCTTAACTACTATAATTTCTGCCAGTTTATAAACTTTATAGAAACTAATACTTAATTAATAGATCTAGAGCCCTTTAAAAATAAGGACGGTAGTATTTATAAGAAGGAGAAGATTGGATTTATTTAGGCTAGAACTAAGCTAGCAATTTGTGACAAAATAAAGCACGTGGGAGCCCTATTATAGATTACCATATATATAGATTTTAAACAAGCGGTTCTAAACGCTAAGGATGTGGTAAGGAACTAGACTTTTTCTAGTAAGAAGCTGGGGGGTAACTAAAAGTATAGGCACTTTGGTAGTAATATAGGGCAGACCTAAGCTCTAAAGAAGCCGTTCTTAAAGAGAAATCTAGAATGGTTAAAGTTAGGGACCTTAAGTAATAGGAAAGACTCCTAGGGCTAACCTAATACCTATCTGGCATCCTTATAGGAATACTCTAAAAAGTTAAGAGAAAACTTCTCTAGAGGAAAACCCAATTAGAAAAATAAATAGGGTAACAACCGTACTAATAATCCAAAAAAAGAAAAGCCCTAGTCGTGGACCTCTCCTAGCTATAACTAGGGCAAGATATAAAAAAAGAGACTCTTTATATTACTATTAAGCTGGAAATAGTACTCCCTATAGGCGAGGTATATTAGTTCTAAGCACTATATATATAATAGGCTTATACAAATGCTTCTAAACCAAAGCTTATAGATTGCTACTATACAAGAATACTAAGCTAAGGAGAAGAAGAAGAGGAAAGGAGGCTTTAGGGGGTAATATACATAGTATAGGCGGACTATGGATATTGCGCCAAGCCAGCTACAAGGGACAGTACCCCAGTACTGTCATATTACCTCCCCCTTCTAAAAAAGCCTGCCCTTAGGCTTTATCCCCTTATAGAAGAGAAAGAAGAGAAAGAAAAGAAAAAAAGGAAGAAAAAAATCTAGCATCTAGCGCTCAATTACAATGCTGGTTGACATAGGACTTACAGCAGTCCTGCAGCTCCTACAGCTGTAAGAGGTATATTGCTATACCTAGTTAACATAGGGCAGGCAGCTGTCCTGCAGCTCCTACTGCTGTGAGAGGTATATTGCTAGGAGCTCTCCGTTGGTCGTTCCTCCTTTAGAACTCCAGTACTTCCTAGCTCTCTATCCCCCCTTTTATTATAGCGCGCCCTAAGCCATAAAAAAAGAAGCCCCCATACTCCCCCTCTTATAAAAAGGCAGGTAAAAAGGTTTTAATAAGGGTAGGAGGGTTAGGGAGTTATAGCTTGCATACATATTAGCACAAGCTCTTATCCGTTTAGTAGCAGTACGGTGCCAGCAACGGGGTCGTTTAGGTAGTAGTATAATACTAGCAACGGGTTTATATTCTATGGGCAGATTGGCACAGAATCTTATTAGCGGATCGCGTTCGAATTACCATTAGGTTGCATTTAAATTACATTTAGGTTACAGGCGTATTAGCGCGAGACTTATCTATTTAGGTAGCAGTACGGTGCTAGCGGCGGTATTATATTCACAGGCGTATTGGCGCGAAGTCTTATTAACGGGTTATAGTTCCATAGGCATATTGGCGCGGAGCTTATTAATTTAGGCAGCAGTACGGTACCAGCGGCGGATTTACTTTCTAGAGAGCTACACTCTATCTAGCTAGGTATACCTAGGGAGCAAAGCTCTACCTAGTTATATTTAGGTCGCAGGCTTATCGGCACGACAGTAATTAGTATCATAGGCAGATCAGCAATGTCTTATCAGTTTAGGTAGCAGTATAGTGCTAGCGGCAAGGTTATATTCTAGGGAGCAAAGCTCTACCTTATATATAGTTAATACTGTAGGTAAAGCAGTGGAAGTCAGTTAACTGCAGGCGGAGTAGTAAGGGTTAGTTAGCTGCTAATAAAGTAATAAGGATTAGTTAGCTGCAGGCAGAGCAGCTAGGGTCTATTATAATAGCAGTATGGTATAAGCGTTAGGTGGTAATAGTAGGTTAAACGTTCGGAGCTTAATCTATTAGTTGGCTAGTGGATCATAGGTACATTAACGCAATTGTTATCATTCGCGATAGTAGGCGTATCAGCGCTATCGTTGTCTAGTTAGGGTAGCAGTATAGTGCTAGTAACGGGGTCGTATTCCAAGGAGCAAAGCTCTCCTTATATATAGTTGTTACTGCAAGCAGGGCAGTAGAAGTTAGTTATAGTGCTATAGGCAGAGCAGCGATGGTCAAATTAGGATTAGCTGCGGGCAGAGTAGTAAGGGTAGTTAGCTGCTAATAAAGCAGCGAGGGTTAATTGGCTGTAGGCAGGGCAGCGGAGGTCTATTATAATAGCAGTACAGTGCAAGTATTAGGGTTGTATTTTAGGGAGCAAAGCTCTACCTAATATACAGTTATACTGCAGGCAAAGCAGTAGAAGTTAAGTATAGTGCTATAGGCAAGGCAGCGAAAGTCAATAGTGGTTGGCTATAGCGAAGTAGCTAGGCATTGGTTTAGCTGTAGGCGGAGCAGCTAAAAGTCTATTTAGGTGGCAGTACGGTACTAGCGGTAGGTAGTAATAGCAGGTATATCGGCGCTATCATTGGTCAATTGATCGTAGGCATAACGACATAATTAGTTAATCAGTTTATATTCAAATCGCGTTTAAATTGCGTTTAAATTGTATTTGGATCACAGGCGTAACAGCGCGATTATTATCCAGTTTATCTAAATTAATTTCGTTATTAAAGCTTACACAGCTTAGTATTGACCTCATTGTTAAAGTGTATAAATGCCTAAGGTAAAGCTTATATAACTCAGTATTAACTATGGTTGTTCCTTAGTATATATAGCTTAGTATTAGTTAAAAAGAATCACCGTAGATAGAGAAGAAGACAATTAAATTAGTAAGGAAGGCAGTTAATTATTAACAAACTTATACGGCTGTTGTTAAAGTTATAATTTATATCACAGGCATATCAGCACAACGGTTAGTTAGGTTCGCGTTTAAATTATATTTAAGTCGCATTTAAATCATATTTAGATTATAGGCGTAACGGCGCAATCTATCTGTTAGTTTCTTAAGGTCTACCGTTAATTAGTAGGTAGTTTAAGATATTGTTAATTATTTAATTAATTAATATGCTGTTAACTAGCAGAGATGCTATCATATTACTAGCCATAGTTAATTAATTAGTTTAAGGTATGCTGTTAATCGTAGTACATTTAACTAGTTATTATATGAGTAGGGTATTAGGGAGACACGCCAATAGGTTAATTCTTATTAAGGTATTCAATTAGTTAAAGGATATACTGTCAATTATAGTATATTTAATAATTTAACAGAAATCAATTAGGGTATTAGTATATGGTCTGTTAATATTCTTATAATTCTTAGAACAGGTTATTGTAAAATAGTAAACATGTTTAAGTGTTGTTAGGAGATTTAAAGGTACGCTGTAGAGTTAACAGCCGTATTTAAATACTTATATTTAATCAAGGAAGGTATCAATTAAAGACTTATAGAAATGCCGTTGTGATTTAGCATATTAAGTCGTTATTAGAGGTATCAAAAAGGTACATGTCAATATTTCGATTCTTGTTGGAGAGTCAAAGGTATTAAAGAAAGAGTGCGCTTTAATATTCGAGCATAGTTGTATAAGGGTAAGCTATTATATAGCGTCTAATTTAATAAGATGCTATTAGAGAGCAGATTTACATATTATTGTTTAAAGAGGGCTGCCGTCAAGTAGTAGGCAGTTTAAGGGTAGTTAACAAATGGTATCGAGAGGGTATGTATTAATATTTTAATTCTTATCAACGACTGGCAAGACATACTTTTATAATAGTAGGCTGTCTTATTCATAGAAGGTTATACTAATAGCTATTAAAAGAAACGCGTTAATAGTTTATAAAAGGTTATAGAGATAAATAGGCTCATCCGCAGAGCTATTAGAGAGTGCCATAAATCGCTTAAATTCTCCCCTAGGTTCCTAGTACCCCTATATATAGGGCTGTGATGCTTATAGATATATTCGGCCGTAAGATTAAGAGACTATCTGGGTTAATAGTGATATTCGGGCTAATTAGATACGGTAGTTGTTAATAAGAACTCGATAGGTGTCTATAAGGCGTTTATAAACAGGTTAGAAAGTCGTGTAGCAGGTATATTAGTGTAACAGGTTATTAGGTTTGCTTTTAAATTACATTTAGGCCGTATTTAAATCATATTTAGATTGCAGGCGTATTGGCGCGATTATTTAGTTAATAGGACTGTAGGCGTATTAGTATAGTTGGTAATTAGGTTTAAGGGTTTAGGGTAGCAGTACGGTGCCAGCAAGTCCTTTCTAATTAATTTCGTCTCTTCTTGTACAGCTTAGTATTAATTAAGGTAGTTATTGCAGTGTATTCTAGGTATCTATTAATGTTGTTTATTACAGCGTTATAGCTGAGTCTTAATTGACTTTATTCCTTATAGCCCTAGGCTAAGTCTTAACTGGGGTTGTCTCTGCAGCTTATATAACTCTATATTAGTTAAAAAGGTTAGAGGGGTAAGATATTCTAAAGCCTTCCCAGGCACGTGTTCTTGGCCATTGAAGTTAGCATTTAATTATAACCATAGGAGACTTTCTAGCGACTTAACGCGCAGCTAGGGGTGTTTAACACAAGTCCTTAAGGACCTACGGAACGGGGTGGGATATTATCTAGGCCTTCCCAGGCAAGGTAAAGAGGGAGCTTTAGTGCCTAAGTATAACATGTCAACGCGTTATTGTAGACAAAGTCTCCCCTAGATGGGGTTAGGTAAGCTTAGTATAATATAACGGGCTTATATAAATGCTTCTAAACCAAAGATTGTAGATTGCTACTATATAAGAATACTAAGCTAAGGAGAAGAAGAAGAGGAAAGGAGGCTTTAGGGGGTAATATACACAGTACAGGCGGACTCTGGATATTGCGCCAAGCCAGCTATAGAGGACGGTGCCCTAGTATCATTACAATATAATAGCGGCGCCAAAATTAATTTTATATAATATAATTTGGTAAAAGAGTATAAGCTTATTCTATTGCTAAGATAGTAAAAACTAACCGCAGGATTCCTAGATAAGTATTAGATTAAACTATATAGTGCCTATAAGCTTATAGTGTTAGTAACTAATATATATAACTGTACTAAGATAGTTGGCCCACAACCCTTCTAGGCGGCTAACTTTGTAGGCTATAACCTTATTCTTAGATACCCTTAGCTTGTAGAAGCAGATCCTAAGATACGCTTTAAGATAGGAGCCTTTAAATAGTGGAATAATAAAGAATTGAAAGGGCGTATTTTACTAATAAGCTTAAAATATATCCTAGAAGATATAGCTCTAGGAGAAATAGTATACGCTTTACACCCAAAGGAGTATTAGATCTAACCCCTATTTTATAGCAAGATAGGTATAAAGCCTAGTATAGATAATAACCCTTTTATAATAGATACCCTATAGGGAACTACTAGATAGGTCGCGGAGACACTACAGGGAGGTGGCGATCTTAAAGATCTTATAAAATTCTTCTACCGCTATAGATTACTCTGGCTTAAGTAATACATAGAGAGTATACTACGATACCTTAAACGCTATATTAAAGAGTTCCCTACCCTCTACTGGCTACTATATAAAACTGTTTAATATACAGTGGCAACCATATATAAACAACTACTATAGCGCGCAATACTACCTGTAAGCATCCTAAGGGACCTCTAGGACTTACCTAATAATAACGCGGAGGACAAACGCGACCCTAATTTATTAAATATCCTAGTAGGCCTAAGGGACTTACTAAAGGTATTTTTAGATAGGTGAGCAAAAGTCCTTTAGCGGAACTTGGAATATAATTATGCAATTAATTTAGAAGAAGGTAAATAACCACTAAACCTTTTTATCTATAACCTCTCTTGTAAAGAACTTAAGATCCTATAGGAGTACCTTAACGGCTTACTAGAAAAGGAATAGATATAGCCTAATAAGTCGCTAGTAGGCATGCCAATCCTCTTTATTCCAAAACTAGATGGAACTATAAGGCTATACGTAGACTATTACGGTCTTAATAAGATTATAATTAAGAACTGTTACCTACTACTACTGGTTAGTAAAATGCTGGATTAACTATCTAGGGCGAAGATTTTTATAAAGCTGGATCTATAAGACGCCTATTATAGACTCTATATTAAAGAAGGGGATAAGTAGAAGACCGTTTTTAAAACCTAATACGGCCACTTTAAGTATCTGGTAATGCCCTTTAGGCTAGCTAATGCGCCTATAACATTCTAATTATATATTTACAGAGCCTTAGGGGGACTAGTCGACCGCATATATATTATTTATTTAGATAATATTCTAATCTACTTAAAAGATAAGGATTAGTATAAGCAACACGTCCGCAAAGTGCTAGAATGTTTAGATAATTAGGGCCTCTATGCTAAGACGTTAAAGTATATCTTTAATACTAAGCAGGTTAAGTTCCTACAGTATATTATAACGCTTATAGGTGTAGTTATAGACCTAGTACAGGTGTAGATAATCTAAGAGTAGCTGGAGCTAGAGAGCTATTGGGATATTTAAGTGTTCCTAGGCTTTGCCAATTTCTATAGACGCTTTATCTATAACTACTTAGACGTCGCCCAATACCTATTTAACTATATTACTAAAGCTTTCTAAGACCTGGCCTAAGGAGTAAAAGGCTTAAAGGTGGGAAGGAAGAAAATTAAGAAGGGACTAACTAAATAGTATAAACTATAGATATGGCCTGGAAAGGTATAGGAAGCCTTTTAGGAACTATATATAAAGTTTATAAGAGCTCTACTATTGCGGCATTTTAACTTAGATTAGCCACTAATAATGGTTACTAATATATTAAATTTTGCCCTTGCTAGTATCCTACTGCAACCTAATAGGTATCTAGATGCTACCTAGCTCCACTAAAGACTAGTAGTATTCTATAGCAGAAAATTCCAGGGACCTAAAGTTAGGTATTATACTTATAATAAGGAACTACTGGCTATAGTTAACTGCTTTAAATAGTGGCGGCACTACCTTAAGTACGCGAGCTATACCACTTATATACTCTTAGATTATTATAATCTACGCTACTTTATAACTATAAAGGAGCTTACACCTTAACAAGCCAGATAGGTAGAGAAGCTTATATAATTTAACTTTAAGATCGAATATAAGCTAGGGGAAAATAACTCTGCTAATAGACTGTTATAACGGCCAGACTATGCCAAAGGCTTTAAAACAGGAGAAGGAAAACAGATAATAGATATCTTACCCCCTATATTGCAGAACAAGCTCTAGGTGTGGGATACTTAAGCACCTATAGCTCCACACACTAAGTCTTAGGCGGTGCAAACCCTATTGGCTTCTACTACTGTTCCGGCTAGTACCCAGTTTATAGCTAATAAGGGTCTAAATATACCTAAACAGGACGTCCCTAATATAACTTCGAAACCTAGTAATATTCTACTAATTGCTAAGCTATCCCTTTAAACTAATAGCGAAGCCAAAGAGCAATTAGAACTTGGAGCCCTACAACAACTAAAGGACTTTAACCTTATAGCGGCCTTCCTGATATACGCGTACCGGAGAGTTGTAAGATCTATAGTACCATCTAGTTGTATACTTAGAGCAGTATCCCATGCGCGGTCAATAAAGGCTCTCGCACTAGCGAACTAATTAGAAGCCCTAGATCAAATAGAGTCTTGGCAACATAAAGCTAAGAATTCAAAGTCACAATTGCTATCTCAAATCGTGATAATAAAGTTCAAAAATGTTGTATTTTGGTGTCTACTGCTAGAAGTACGTTTACGACCCATTGTGGTATACAATTAAGCTAGGAAGGTATATAGATTCCATAGTAGAGATATTACTTATATTTTAATGTTCGCGCACGGACCACAGTCCTGCGAGAGCCTCAACCGCGCATGGGTTATAATAAAACAGCTTTTACCTAGGAACTATCTAAAAGGTTAATAGATCTTATCTGTAAAATACAACGGAGGGACGCCTTCTATGCCATCTTTAATGCGGAAGTAGACTAGAAATGTGACGGAAAGGAAGCTACTAGGTGTTACTATTAGGAGCTAGACCTAATGGGCCTACTGCGTAGATATAGCAAGGTTTGGGTGCTATAGAAAGCAAATCTACAATAGAAGATCCTTATAAGGAATTATAATAATCCTTTAGGCAGCTACTATGGTTAAGCCAAGATAGTGGAATTACTTTAATGTAAATACTACTGGCTAAAGCATAAGTAGGAAGTAAAGGAGTATATTAGCTACTGTAAGAAGTGTTAAATATATAAAATCCAAAGGTATAAGCTATAGGGTTTACTTAAATCAGTTCCCCCCGCTAGTAAGCTATGGCAATATTACGCTATAGACTTTATTACGGATCTCCCGCCCTTAAAAGATAGGTAAGAATAAATATACAATTTAGTCCTAATACTTATTAATAGGTTTTTAAAGCACATTTAATACCTTTCTATTAACAAGACGATTAATATATAAGCGCTTACTAGCCTAATTAAGGAGAAATGCTTTCTTAAAGTAGATTAGCTATACTCTATTATTACTAATAGGGGCAGCATCTTTATAAGCCAGTACTGGTTGGGTTTATGCTTTTATTTAAAGATAGACTACTATTATAGTACAGCTTTCTATCTATAAATAGATGGGCAAATAGAACGCTAGAACTAGGAATTAGAGTCTTACTTGCAAATATATCTAAACTACTAATAAGATAATTGGTGTGAACTACTTCTATATACGGAGTACGCTTATAATTTAAAGTAACACGCATCGCATAAGTATATACTAATTTAGATTACCTACGGCGTTTAACTATCTAGATTTAATAGTATACCCAGCAATTACTGGCTAAGGCCGTATAATTAATTATAGGATCCTATTAGGAAGTCTAAGGACATTTACTAAAGAGTATAAGGATACCTCTAGGAATAGGAGAAGTAATGGAAGCATATAAAGTAGAGCCTTTAAGATGCCTAAGAGCAATAGAGACTCTGGTATAACCATAAACACTAAAATAAGTATTTTAGAGTAGGCGATAAGGTTTTATTACGTTTAATAAATATTAAGACCTGTTAACTATTAAAGAAACTTAATATAAGATACCTAGGTCCCTTTTAAGTTAAGGAATGAATTGGTAAGCTAGCCTACTGTCTTTAGCTACCCCTATCTATAGCCTATATGCATTTAGTATTTTATATAAATCTACTAGAGCTATAGTATAGACTGCCGCCAGAAAAGAACTTCTGTCTAGGCCTAATTAAACACCCTAAAGTAGTGGACGAGCGGTATAAGGTTAAAGCTATACTATGCTATAAGTCCGTTAAGAATAAGCTTTAATATAAAGTTAAATAGCTAGGCTAGCCCGTTAAGGACTCTATATAGGAACTAGAGGATTACCTTAATTATTGTAAAGATATTCTAAAAGAATATTGGGACTAAAGTCCGTAATCTGCAAATTATAGAAAGCGCTTTAATACTATAGTGTCATTGCAGCCTATAAAGAAGACTTACGCAAAGAGCAAGAAATAGGTTAAATTAGATATAGAATAGATAGGCTCTAGAAACTATAAGGATTGATTAGGGCTACGGCCTAAGGCAGGACAGGTCCTTAGCCTTTTTACGTATATAGCATAGAATTAATAGGGTATTTTGCTAGAATTGCATTTCTATTTATTAGTCTATATTAGGAATAGTGTTTTTATGCCTTCCTAAAAGCCTTCTAAGGCCTTCCTAAGCACTAGTCAAAATCCTTAATTACTACTATATATAAGAATAAATCCTAAATACCTAAATTGAAAGCTACTATGCCTTATCCTTAGGAGCAGGATTAGTATCTATTGGCCCTTTAAGGGATGGCTAACGGGAATAAGATCCCTTTATAAGTGTATAAGTAGGTATAAAAATAGGGGTAGGATAATAAGGTGTAGATAGAGTAGAGATTCTTAAACGCTTAATACTAATATTAGGTCTAAACCAATACTAATAAAGCTCTTAAGGCGTTAGCTTATAGTTAATGAAGACACGCTTAAGCCTAGAATAAATAGAGATGTTAGCTGGCTAATATAGTCCGGAACCACTAAGACCTTACTATAGTAACTATTAGTTACCAATCTGCTAGGTACCTAAAGGGTAACCTACCTAATACCGCATTATATTGTGCTCTTTTAAAACTTAACACGTATACATAAACTCCTTCTTATAGTAGACGGCGACCTTCTTCTTATTACCTCCATCCTTTACCCTATCCTTAGTATACCAACCTTACTCCCTTATTAGGCGTTACTAGCGGGCTTGCTAGGAATTATAGGCGGTATAGATAGCTATGGCATAGTCTTAAATTCGACCTAGATATTTAGTATTAGCGCTAGAATAAGAGAGAGCCTAGGCGATATAGTAGTTAAGGATATTAAAGGATTATCGCTACTTAGGCCTAGGCTATATTAAAGCCTAAAGTTAGCAATGGAAACCTATTAAGAGTAGGAAAAGCTTACCTTAACATAACTGCCGCTCTTAGTACGCATGCATTTATTATAAGGACTAAAGGTGTTAGACCTTATATAGTAGGTCTTATTATAAGTATCTAAAATCTTCTTATTAAACTTCTGGTCTTTTAAGGATGTGTATATAAAGTTATTTAGGTAGGACTAGCACTAGTTGCGGGTTAGTAGATGTTGGGGTTCTATATATAGCGGCAGGGCCAGAATGTACTGTGGAATTGGCTTAAAAGAGCAGTTAGCAGGAGAATAAAGAGGCATATTAAATTAATAATAGAAAAAAAGAAAATCTTAATAATATATTAAAGATACATCTAAATTTGGATAAAGGTTAATGATGGGAAGTAAGGTATTAAGGAAAAGGAGCAGCTTAGTAAGTAAAATGTCTCTATACTTTACCTTCTAATACCCTTCTAATAAATAGCCGCAACCTTGCTGATATAACTCCATTATAATAGTGTAATTTAGAAGGAAGGAAACACGCATATACGCCATTTAGCTATCACTTCCTTATAAGAAAAACTGATTATATGGCCGGGGAAGGCAATTAAGACGTTAATTATAGACGTATATGGGTTAAATTATACCTAAACAATACTATGGTATTAAAGAATAACGTTATAGACGTTCTTGACAACTGTATAATAGCTAGAGGCGCTATTAAAAGTGTCCCTCCTGTTTGCTGAGTAGTAAAGCTATGCTAAATATATAGCACAGGACCAACGAGAAAGGATTATAGATTAATATTTTAAAAGTTAAAGATAATGGCAAGCCAAGGCTCCATATATTAAATCCTATACTAAAAGGTTCTATAGAACCATACTAGGAATACTAAATTGCCTATAATACTTGCAATTAATTATAGACCGGCATAAAGCCTTAGAAGTAGAGTTGTATAAAAAACCTTGGGTTAGCCTAGGTAGTTACTAGTATATTTCTGGTAGGCTTCTAATAGGTCTCTTAGCAATCCTTACGTCTTTTCTCTAGTTATGTTTTTTTCTTATTAAGGTTTTCAGGAGTTTAAAGCAGGGGTTAGATAGATAGATAATATATAGTAGTATACTAATATCTCCCTAATATCTCTCCGAACCCCTTCTAGGACAAGCCCTTATAATCTCCCTACCGTAAGGTAATAGTAATTGGGGGCTAACCGCAAGAAGGGGGGGAGTAATGTAAGGGATATTATTGCGGATACCTTGGGTTGCCCTTAGGACAACCTCTAAACGCCCCTTAAATAGTCGCCGGTTATATACCGGAGGTATGTGCCTATAGTATATAGTCTCTATAATCCCTAAGGCCCTACCTCCTTAAAGATTTGTCTCTCTTACCAATCTATCCTGTTCTATAATTGTGTCCTTATAGCCCCCTATCTACAAAGTCCCCTTATATATAGATACTTTAAAGTTCTATAACACCACTAGTATTGTAATACTATGGCTCCCCTATAGTCAGAGTCTATTATATATAGCTATGGCAGTAGTTCTAGTACTTAATCTAAACTATTTAAGCTTAATAGCAACCAATTTAATAACCCCAACCCTAATACCAATGAAGACTATAATGCGTTATTCTCTAACCAATCCTCTAGTTCTCTTCTACCTAGCTTAAAAAAACAAAATGTTCGCGTAATAAATACTTAGTTCTATACACGGGAGTCTTATAAGGGCGAGCTAGTTAAGAATAAGAACGGTAGGCAATATTAGTACTGTGCTAAGTATATATCCTAGCGAGAGGTAATTACTACTAATATTTGCACGCATCTATATAAGAAGCACAGTATTACCGTTAAGGAGCAGGACTTGGTAATTAAGAAAGTTATAAAGTAGAGACTTAAGGGCCTATTTTAAAAGCAGGGTAAAGCCTAAGTTTAAAAGGTTAAGGAGGAGAAGGAATGAATACTAAGGGAGTTTATTAATTAACCAGTTATTTAAGAGGCTTTAGCGCAATTAATTATTGTTTAAAATCTACTGTATAAGGCAGTAACTTAGCTAGAGCTTTAAGCGCTTCTTTTAGTAGTAAACTATACCTATAATAAAGGTCTAATTAATTCTAGTGTAACTATACTAAAGCTAATTAAGGAGTCGTTCCTACTAGATAAAGCTATCCTAAAATAAAAGCTGTATACCTCTCTTACCCCTATACACCTCTTGCTTAACGCATAGAGCTTACTAAATTAGAAGACTTTTGTTGCAATTTGCGCCCACTTTATTAATAGTACTGGCGTACTACGTAAGGCCTTACTTGCTCTCCCTTTTCTACCTAGTAGGCACGGAGGTAATGAGTAGGTAGAGGTTCTCTGGCAAGTCCTCTAAGACTACTAAATACTTAACGTAGTCGGTAAGCCTATGGGCCATGCAAGCCTATGGGCCACATTAAAACCCCACCAAAAATTAGAAAATCTATATCTTAATATCTTAACAACCACTTAATAATAAATTGCGATAATTTAGATTTAGACTTTTATATATACTCTATAGCTTCTATTAAAGTTGCATAGTAAATAGTCTAGTAGTTTTTAAGATATAGTAATTTATAGTAATTTAGCCTTATTTCGGCCCCTAAATTTAATATCTTAAAAACTACTAAACTATTTACTATGCAACTTTAATAGAAGCTGTAAAGTATATATAAAA
>Ga0307507_10003652_pt1 | contig 29158 bp, 19 predicted proteins | sample 7_EM_MG_FD_207223 | JGI IMG/M metagenome (GOLD analysis project Ga0307507, IMG submission 207223) | Populus trichocarpa ectomycorrhiza microbial communities from riparian zone in the Pacific Northwest, United States - 7_EM | ecosystem: Host-associated > Plants > Roots > Unclassified | place... | reverse complement strand
CTTCGAAAGCTCGCTGTTTTTTCCGGAACATTGGTTAGTATGGCGAGGAGAGAGAGGGGGGGGGGGGGGTAAGTTACGTGATCGGCTTCTGTCAGTCGTCTCATGCGGACCTTGACTAGCCAGTGGAATGGCGTGTGGTATTGGGATTTGTCAAAGAGGTAGGCTAGGTTGAAGGCTAATGTTGAGAAGTAGTATGCTGCGTTGATGGCTGGGTAGATCTTTCGTAGTAACCGTTTCAATTGGAAGATTATCTTCTCTCTAGGTGAAGCCTTTGCGGATATTAGTTTGTGATCCAAAGTGGAGCACCGAGGATATAACCGTAGTAACACACATTCTCTTCCGGCTCACCCCCTCCGCGATATCCCGCGCCGAACAGGTTCGCAGCAGCACCTCCTGCGTGAATCTCATACGCATCATCTAGTTTTCTCTTCAAATACGGAACCCCAACCTATCACCCCCAAAAACCTATTAGCGCCATCCCCCCCCCAATTCATCCAGACAGCCACCATCCGCAAAAAAAAAACAAAGGAAACCTACAATGATAAACAAACTCTTCCAAACATCCAACCTCCTCAGCTTTGTGCTTGAAGCAAGTAAATCTGGCGCTGCCTTTGAGGCCCTCGGCAACTCTTTCGCAATGACCCTCTCCCTCTTAATTCCGTAGAAGTTCTCCGTGAAGCTCCCGCCCCATCGTCGTATGTAGTGTCGCTCAATCAAGAGCATGAGCAGAGCGTACGCCTCATCAAAGTTGTTGAAGATATGAATTAGATAGCGCGGGTGTCGCTGCGTGATTATGGCCAACACGTAGCGGACCGATGGCTCTAGGAGTTCACGAAGTTGGGTTTCGGATATTAGCTCGAAGAGAGAGGGTTTCGACACGTCGAGGCCTGAGGAGACATTGGACATGAACTCCATGGTTGGGTTGGGGGTAGTATTGGGGCCTGCTGTGTATGATGGGGGAGGGTTTTTTTGGGAGGATTGATGGAAGGAGAGGAGGTTCTTGTTGTTGTTCCGTCACGCCGGATTTACTGCCGGTACGCAACGGTTTGGATTTTGCTGAGGGTGCTGTTGCCGTCGAGGTGCCTCAACCGCGGCTTTCGGGAGCAAGGTGGTATGGAATGTTCGGTTGGTAGCGTAGAAATTGGCCTTCATTTCGGCTTCATGCTTAATTATTATGACACGGTGCATGAATAGCGCTCCGCATCCTCTACTGGCCTTCTGCTTGGGTTTCGGGTCAATGCAAGTTTAGTGCTTTTGAAAATCTCTAATGGGTTCCCCAATACTTTACGAATCACCTTCAGGGTGCGTTGTCCTTTTAGATATACCCTCGTCTATCTCCAGTCCTCCAGGACTACGCCTCTGCTCTAGCTCACCGCCGAAAACTCGGTACGTTCTTCCAGAGCCCAAAGATAATTCTCTAAACCAGAGCTCAGTAGAAAGTACAGACGAGATCCGAACATCGATATTGGAGGCCCTGGAGCATATTTACAAGAATTACAGTGGACCATTTCTACTCCCTAGAATAACGTTAGAAGCCGGGGCCAAGATAACGGGAGAGCTGGATTTCCATGAGAGTGTATTACTGCTTCAGAATCCAGGCCCCTCATCCTCCCCGGAGTTTCTGAATCTTGCCCCTGAGCAAGAACCGGCGACTGAAGATGTTGACGACATCTCAGACATATACTCGGCACCGGTGTTCTCGAAGTCTGGAGCCTGGCGCACGCTAACTATCCTCCATCCAGCTCCCCGGAAGCACTTCTACATCCCTCCGAACTCCTCTTTCCTCCTCTCAGACTTCCAAACCTCCATTCCGGCATTCACTGCCATCTCCACCCACTTACGAAAATTCCACCTAGTTCTACTCGATCCCCCATGGCCTAATAGGTCCGCAGCCCGGAACAAAACTTATACCACCCTAAACAGATTCGACATCCAGCAACTTCAGTCTATACCGCTCTCCCAAACTCTCGTACCTCCTGACTCCGTCTCCGGGATTAAAGGAGGTCTAGTGGGAATCTGGATCACCAACAAGCCCAAATTCCGCACTTTCGTTCTCGAGAGCCTGTTTCCGCGGTGGGGCGTCGAGCTCGTTGGCGAATGGGTGTGGGTTAAGATCACTTCCTCCGGAGAACCGATTTTCGACATGGAAAGTCGGATGAGGAAGCCGTACGAGGTGTTGATGTTTGGGCGGGCGAGGGAGAGTGTTGGGGGAGATGGAGTTAGCCGGCATGCCGTGAAAGAGCGGAGACCCGAGAAGGGAGAAGCCGGTGGCTGTGGTGGCGGCGGGGTTGGGGATGCAGCTATGGAAGTGTTCCCGAGAAAGATTATACTTGCGGTCCCGGATTTCCATTCTCGGAAGCCATGCATTAAAGGTGATTTCATGTTCACAAGCCTGCAGACTGGCTTTCTATTGATTTTTTTGCTAATATGTGCAAGGACTTATTGAACAATACCTACCCCTGGAATATAACGCATGTGAGATATTTGGGAGGAATTTAACGGAGGGGTGGGTGACGTGGGGTGATGAAGCTATCAAATATAACTGGGATGGATACTGGAGTTAAGGGATACGGGCGCAAGGTTTAATTGATTAGATATTGCTCGAAGGCTGTTTATTGATAAATGCTTAAGCGGGAGGAGAAAAATAAAAATAAAGTAACAGCCACCTTATTTACTACAAACTTCATCTACACGAGATAATTAACCACAATCCATTCACCTATCCATCCATCCATCCATCCATCTTGGGTAATCTATAATAGTTAGAGATAGTGGGCGTTTGTGAGAACGTCAGCACGCCCTCAAGACTTATCGCAGAAGTTGCCGTAAATTAGATGGCTCACTGGGCTATACCGGTGCAGTACAGTAGAAGGCAAAGAATAATATTAACCAATTTAATTTAGTTAACCGATGGCATTGAATGCCTCTAGACCCGTGAGTTGCTTCATTCTTCTGTTGTCTAACGAAGCCACAAGCGTCCACCATGAGCTATCACTCGAAGGCACCAGTGCACCGCACGCTGTAAAAGATAGACTAATTATCCCTTAACCTGTTTTCAAGCACTGGTTTTGTTCTACCTCCTAACTCTGAAAGGCATAAGCGGTGGTTGATCCTCAGCTAGGGGAAGGTCAAGTTCTTTGATTAGCTAGGTCAGCCTTCCGTGAGTGAGCCTGAGCCTATTCCTTCCATGGGTGATATTCGAACAAATTAAGGTAGTGATCTTGCCTCTCACCGCGCTAAAAGTGAGTGAAATTCGGTAGAGACGAAGGAATAACAATGTCATCGAACAGTGGGTGAAAAACAAATTAAATCTACATGCCAGCAAGGATAAGTGGAGTTCAATTCCCCTCATCATCATCGGTTATTATTGAACGATCCATCACGTAGGGTAGGAGAACGAAGGATACCTCACCTATGGGAACTGGGAGACTGAAGGCCTTAGGGCAAATCAGTAACTGCTACGAGGCGGGAGAATCCGACTTTGGACCTCACCTTAGGGGTGAGGTTCGCGATCGGCGGGGTAGCAGAAAAATAAAAATAAATTTTTTTTTTTTTGTCTTCTTTAGTTTAGAAGAAATAAGCAAGTGTAGATGCTGAATACTATACAGACTTTTGAGTATGCAGATCACTGAACTAGTTGAACTATATATCGGAGACTTTAAGAGAGAGAGAGACTGAAGAGCTTAATTCTATCGGAGAGGGCCAGAGAAACATACTATTAAATATTTATCCAGTGAAATCATAGCGGAATGTTCAATCGAGAGAGTAAGGACATGAGAGAAAAAATGGGGAAGGTAGATTAAACTCGGACAAGTTTAAATTAAGACTAGAGAGTACTGTACACTAGTACTGACAGGCTCTGCCGTACCAAAAGACCCAGTCCCTAATTCCTAAGGGCCTGTTCGGCGGGAACGGAAGGCGGGTCAACTCTTCCGTTTCGCAACAGTTTCGCATATAAAAATGGTTGTCCTTCCGTTTTGAAACGGTCAGAAATGGTCACTTTGTATGGGGGAACGGAACGGAACCGTTCCAACCGAACAGGCCCTAAAGAGAATGGATCACAGGCTTGCACTCTAGTAAGACCAAGTTAATTTCTCCCAGCGTATAATAGGACATGAAAAGCTCTTATTGAGATGGTTTCCCTCCCTCCCTCCCTACTGAGCACCACCTACTCACCATAGAGATTCCTATAATACCAACAGCCATGTAATCTCACAAAAGTTTTTCTAATCGCCGCCCGGAGGTTGTGTGTTTAGTTATTTTCCATAAGTGGCAGTGATATTGTCAATCCATTCATCCATCCGGGCCTGTTCTTCAGATCTGAGGAGTAAGGGATTTTGTGGGGTCGTTGCGGGGGTGGGTTGAACTGAAACTTACTATTCACGGGGAATTTATGGAGGAAAGTTTCCCGTTGCTGCCTGTGAGTGTTCAGGGGGTCTCCTGGTAGGTGGCTGTATGTGTTGTAGTAAGGTTCGTGATAACATTATGGATCATGAACATTGGGTGGCCTCTGAGTGATTTTCTGCACCTCATACTCGTTTATATAATATTTAATGATTCGAAAACAAAGGCTCACAGCAGCACTTTCAGAGCGTTATGGTGTTGGTGTAGGATGCCAAGTCAAGAGGTTACTATTACCGTAAGTTTCATAGGGTCCTTTGGGGCATAGGATTTCCAATACTAGGAAGTATAGAGCCCAGGCAGAATAAGTGATGAAGCAAGCCTAAGAGCGGGAGAAAATCTCCTCACTGGTTGTGGAATATCAGTCACACATTTGGTCACCTCTCCCCAGTTTTATGATCCCCCCCGTATACCAAATTCGATAGGGCTTCAACCGACCTCAACACCCAAACCAGCAAAAAAGTGGTTCGCCGGGCTTTTTTTTAATGCCCAACTACCTCCACTCAACGGGGATTCGAACGCGTCCCGTTCCCTGTTTCAAATTAGTACTGACCAGTTCCTTAGCTGCTAGACCATTGGAACTGGTCTCTTCGTCGAACTTTAAGCGTCATCTTCTTTAGACAAGAAATTTTTTAAAACAAAATCTGATGGTATCATAGTGTACGAAGTATTGCAACTCATATTATTACTATAGTTTCAATAGTTAACCAATTGATGAAGGAAATTACTCCCCACTCAAGCCTGCCCCAGCAATCCTCCCACCGGTACGCTCAATCCCCATACTGTGCTGCGCCCGGCAGCTAGGCAAAAGTGCTCGTAGTGCGAGACAATTTTAATTGGGCAAATGGCGCCACTAGTGTATGTGGGGAGGGGCAGTGGGGCTGCCGCCTTGCCATTGAACGATCCACAGGTAAGGATCAACTTTCAATGGTGAACAAGTAGTAAATGTAGAGGATAAAATCACTCTTCAATCGGCTCCCTCGTCTCTGAGTTCGATCATGGCATAGCATAATCAACTATCGCGCGATCTCGATGGCCCACAGCAATGAATTGAACTCCGTAGGCTTCCACTTCGTTGGCCATACCTCTCGTACTCTTATTCGTAGAGCGCCCTCCCCTCGTTCCCGGTGGATTCTGCGAGCAAACCCTTACACTGAAGTGGGGCTTCGGGCTTGCCGGGACTGTTCGGTGCGGAAGGGTACGATCCGGAACAAGCTTCCTGTAGCCCGTTATTAGCAGAAGTTTGGTCTCTAGGAAATACTGAATGTAGGACTTTCTACCGATAGGACGGGTCTCGAGTGCCCAGGGAACGGCTATTACGGAACTCAGTGCTCTGTAAGCAGTTAGAGATGCAAGTGCGGGAGTTTGCACACCCCTTGAGAAGTCTGACAGGCACAGGTAGAAGGACTTGTATTTGAATCTTTTCAAGCCTGCTCCGGTGGTACTTGTGCTGTTTGCCCCTACCGTCTGGGGTATATGACACAGTAGAATAGGGTGTAGGAAGAGAAATAGGAACTACTTTTGAATGCTACAGTACCTATTAGAGTAGGTTTACTTCTGGCAGGATATCACATGCGAGCTGCTAGTTCCCCCGGCATGTCCAAGGTTGATCGCTGGACCTATCTCCATACAAGATCGTGGAGGAGTCAAAATTGGTGCCTTGTACAGTACTGTACTACGACCGAATATAATGGAGCATCATAGTGCCATATTTGTACTTCAACCCTGGACCAGTGATCCCGCACCCTGGTATATTTTCATCTCTTCGTTTGCTGGATCTGCACTGGATTCTCCGTAGTTTTCCATTCGATGTTCCAAGAAAGCATAGCACTTGTATCGCGACCTAAGGATGGTTTTAAATGATGCCATTATTTTGTCCTGTTGTTCCTGCAATTAGCTACTCCCTCATCCACCAACTAATTCGCCTCTAGCAGTATCCAAACTCCGATTTCTCTTTCACTCCCCTCCACCCACCGCACAGTATCACCAAGCACCGAATATTCTACTAGAATCTGCTCCACAAGTTATCATGGATTCCCAAATGCACATATCGGGCGCAATAGTTCCGCAGGTTAGTTATTAATCCCCCTACAAGGACCAATGCTCCTCCTCCTCCCCGAATCCCTTTACTGAAATCTACCAGTGACACAACATACTATAGCAAAGGAATCCAGGATACGTTATTACCATATTCTAACCTCGCCGCCTTGTGACACCTGCATCATCTATTAATTCATTCATTCCCCTACTTCTACTCAAGTAATGAAATGTAGAGCGCTACCTGGTAGGAGATCTCAAGGGTCCCCTGACACTCAGACACTCAACTGGCTGGCATGGCCCCTACTCGTTGGCATGGGCCAAGATCCGCCCGTTGCTTGCCTTGAATCGCGGTCCTCGGTGTTTCCCAGATACTGCGTGGTGAAAACCAACATTCCGGGTCAACGGAACTTACCATCGTAAGATTTTGCAGATGAAGGCCAGGAACACAATTGACCAATAATTGTTATAATTCTGCCCTTCGAGGTGAGGTTGCGCCGCAAGCGGTGCTGCAGGTGAGGGAGACTACTCTCAATATTCAATAGCTGTTTTAGGGGGGTAGGAGTGCAGGCGTGTGATTGTGCACATCCGGGTTCCCCGGGTTCCTGTACCGGAAGTGAAGCATGGGTAAGTTTGAGAGCTGCCTGAATGGAGGGGAAAAGGGATAGAGTTCGGCTCTTGGCAGCGAGATAAATGCTTCATAAAAACGTGGCCGCAAGGGGATAGCCATATTTTTCCCACAAATATCCCGAACCTTCCCAAGATCCTTTGTGATACCGAGATGTTGAGAGCACCACCGTCTTTCTCATCGGGAGTCGCGCCTGATCAGTTATCCTCATACAATACAGGCTAAGATGCTCTACTCGAGTACGTAGTATTCCCCGTTATCTGATCTTAAGCGCCGATGAACCATCTAGTAACTCTAGCGATAAATAAACCATCTACGGTACTTAGGGCGGGAGCAAGTATCCGGAACCGGCGACCGATGGCAACAGCAGGCCAAACACCGGAATAAAAACCACGAGGCCTTTCCACTGGGTGTATTTGGGACTCTTCTGCCACCAATAACTGCTTTGTCGTTGTTTTAGTATCTCCAGAGTCGTTTTTTGTGTAGATGAATTATGATTAGATTTCCACTTCCGGACATTTAATCACCCCAAGTGCCGTGACCTCAGCGAGTGATAGTGGGTGATATATATAGTATCGGCCCCACTCAATCAGCCTATTGCTCCCGCAATGGGGAATACCAGCAACGGTGCTACCACCGACAAAGCATACTTCAGAGAAAATTTCTCCTAAAAAGTCATTTATTAAAGCAACTCCCTTCTCCAAGGCGAAGCCGCAAGGCGTTTCTGCTTGCAAATTCGGTGCTAGGTATTACGACGTCTGGTGGCTATCTCCAAACTAAGCCTCGCTGGAACTTGTATGTGAAATATTGCTCGTGATCCACTCCCCCAAATGATTTGACAAGGGCCATTTCTGGAAAAGAGTCGCTGATTAATAAAATTCCCCGAAAATACTCTACTCGAGGAACAAAAAGCCGCGAAGTTATATAATAATGTAGAGTTCGGGGACCAGGCCCCTTCGAATCCCTATCAACGGCGCCGGTATCGGCCGGCTGACGGCGGCAATTCCACTTTGTCGGGCTGGCAGCAGCTCCTGCTAGAATAAATGCAAACTTGCGCGACGTTTTCCACGCCATAGCGAGCGCCCGGTATAGCCCAAATACTAGCCACTATTTAAATCTGGACTGAGGTTCAGCCAATCACATTGCCTAAATTTGCAGATGGCTCGCTATGACGTGGGAAGACGTTATACCTTTTTGAAAAGTCTCTACTTGTATTTCTGAACGAACTTGGGGCAGCGATACATTTAGTACCTAAAGCAAGCTGTGTTGTCTAGAGGCTCGGGCTCGTTCCCGGAATGAGGGGCGGCCTAAGAATAGAGTGGATAGCAGAACATAAGCTGGATGGATCGTTAGTGTTTGAGATCGATGCTTCTCAGATAGCAGATAGATACCCTCATATTTACTCCCTTATCGCTTAATATCACTAATGATTATACTAAAAAAGGTAATAGCCATGGCTATTAATGCACCGAGTCGATCCGCATTCGACATTGGAGGAAATAGCGATAGCAAAGGAAGGGAGGGGAGTGCCAGTAACCATTGCTGCTAGCAGCTGGGCTGTGGATGTTGATTTCGAAAAGAATACACCTATCCAGGAGAATGGTGAGAGGGATAGCGGAGACGTCGGTGCCGACGGCAAGCTTCCTTACCCGTGAGTACCGTTGAAATCGACTGACGCCATTGCAAAGTCTACACTCCGCCTAGTAGTCACCGGGGAAAATAGTCTCGCGACTCCAAGTGGGAAATCTGCCTTCCGTTTCCTACTCCCTGTTAACGGAATCCCCGCGGATCCTGTAACAGCGCAATTCGCAGCAAAGACAAGAAGGTTGCATGTATGCATGGTGAGGAATAAGAGGGCAGTTACGTACCCCTATCAATACAATCTTCTCCTCAACTTCGTGTACCCCTGTCCTGACACTGTGGATGGCTCTCATGAAGGATTTTTTTTCCCCAGCTCTGGGTTTTTATCGATCTTGTTCCCAGTTTTTCACACTGACCAGAGAAAGGATTAGAGCCAGGATGCAAATAAAGCAGAAATGGTGGGCATGTTCAAAGACTTCTTTCCACTTGTGATTGTATTCCTTCAAAGGTGCCTGTAAATGAAATTAAGTTCTGGCAGACCCTGGATCTGCCGGCACTGCCCAGATGGGTGAAGGAGAATGTAACTCTCATGGACCGCGCTGCTCACCCTTTCTTGCCATGTAAGTTTTAACCATGCCAAAGATAATTGAAATGTTTTAACGATAGCACAGCAGATCAAAGACAAGGATGTGTGCAGGCAATCCAGGACTACGTAGTCCTAGCCGCTGTTCTTCCCCTGGGAACGAAGAAAGAGGATGTCGTAGATAGGCCTAAATTATATCAGGAGTTTGGGTACAAACGTGCAACAAGGGTGCAAGATGCTACACGAATTCGGGGTGTGGACTCCACGGGAAGCGAAAAAACTCAACTGTAAGTTTAGTATCCCGAATTCTTGCTCAGGCCTCAAGTCCTGCTGCTGATTCGATTGTAGCCCTACAATTAGCAGAATATAACTATAACCGTGATCCATATGTCAGCACATGCGAGAGGCTTGACCAATTCTTAAAGGAAGAGAAAGGGCGTAATGAGGGTAAGCACTGCCTTATGTGATCAACCTGTGCCGCTCGCTCACCCGCTAGCCCCCAAAAGTGGTTCGCTAGATCGCAAAGGGACAGAATTCACAGGCCAGGCAATGCGAGGAATGACATTTCCCACCACCAGTAGAGTCTAGGCATGCAGCTATTGTTTCTAATCACGACTAGATTTGTGTTATGAGGTTTATGCCTCCTCTCGGCGGATGCCATACACAATAAGTACTCGTTATAGGCAGCTACTTGAATAATGGTTCTTCTAGTACGAACCCGACTTCTGTATGGTGTATTACTAATACCGGGAATTTGGTGTCAGGTCTTGTCCTATATCTAATCTCATTGTAGATAGCATCAACACCAGCCGTGCCTCAGTATAGTACGGTACTGGAGAAACCAATAATTAGGCGATGTGCTATGTCGTTGGGGCAGCTCCCTTTAGTAATTTAAGACTCAACGCTTTTTCTTCTTCTTATATTCCCCGGAGGGGCTAGGCAGTTCGCTTCCGCTGCGTTTTCCACCGCTTTTCCAGGGTTGAGAACTTTCGATAATATAGCACACAGTCCGGTCATATACCACAGTGGGGTTTCGGTGGCCAGACGATTCGCCCGGGCCCGTAAGCTGTTGGGGATAAGTTAACATATCCGTAAAGTCTCATAAGGATACTCGAGTATGGTACCGTACCGTAGTGCTCGGATACCAGGGTTACTTCGTGAATGTTTCTAATGAATGGTCGTTTCTGATGTGCAGCTGAGCCTATTGATTGTAAAGGAGAAGAAATTCTGTGAACGCTCTACAATTTATTACCTACTAGAAGGGATATTTATGGTAGCTTGACCAATATGAAGGTGTTCATTGATTAAGCCCCCCCCATCCGGGCATGCTCGTACCGACAGTAGGCTGACGTTCGTGAGCGCGATCGCTACAGTGCTGGCATTGTCATCAGAAGGAGTCCTGCCAGTTGAGTTCAACTCAGAGAGGGTAGTGGAACAGAGAGAGCGCGGGGGCTGGTTTCGAGCTTCTTGCTAAACTAAATAGAGCACATTTTATGTTATTAGGAGATCCAAAAGCAAAGAAAATGACGGTTGTGGAGCTCTGAGACCACTGGAAATTCTTATATATTCTAGCCTTGGTTTCTTGAAACTAGCCCCACGCTCTCTTTCTACTCACTCTGAGTTGAACTCAACCGACAGGACTTTTTCTAATGACAATAAGATAAGGCTCGGCGTGTTTCTCTCTTAGCACTCCCCCAGAGCAGTTACACAAAACGAGACCAGGATTGGTGCCGGTAGCGTAGACCGAGCGTGTGTAGCAAATTGTGATACCGGTACTGTACGCTCAACAACGCGGGGAACTGGCTTTCCCCATGAAAGGAGTAAGTCCAAGAAGGTTGACAAGAGCGATGTGGTGTCAGCCGTAACGGACCGCACAACTACGGAGGTACGGCGTGTAAGTTTTGTAGGTTCCACAAACCAGGACTGCCATCCTCACCCCCTGTGTAACCTACAAAACTTACACGCTGTACTCGAGTACCTTCGTAGAAAATACTCTTCTCCTCCCGGGCCGTCATCCCCGATCATGTGTTCAGAATTCCAGCCAGAGGAGAAAAGATGAGAAAGGTGTCGCCTCGGGACGGGTTAGACGGCCTTGGCACTGCCTGGGACCGGGCGGACGGTCGACCGCAGATGACTACCGGTGGGTTTGGCCGATGAACTAAGTGAGGCACACAGTATCACTACAAGTCATAGTGGTAAAAAAAAAAACTTTAAACTGCGTGTCGACTCAGGCAGCCGGGTTGGAACCAGAGTCTTTGTCCAATTTAGATGTCCGACTTCAACTTGGAGTGCTTTGGGCTCCCATCCAGCCACGCTAGTTGCCTCGCGCGATAGTGTTTCCTCTATTCCTAAGGTTGCTAAGTCATCGTCGGCCTGTAGCAAAGAGTCTTCTCTGGTGGAGCTACTGCTAGCTTAGAATACAATTATTGTAGTACCTTCTGTTGAAGCTGTTATTGGGCCATTGCCTCCCTACAGTATGAGGGGAAAGTCAGGCCCGGATCCAGAGTTGCCCTGTGGCTGTTGCAACTACAGATTCTACTATAATCTCGTATAATCCACTATCCCAGCCAGACCTCTAAACTCTGTATTCAGACAAGAATCCCTAGGAAGGATTAGTCTTTTCCTCGAATTGCAAAGACAGAGCATGCTGAGTGTATTGGGTCTCATCAACTAGCATTCGCAATTCTAGTAACCTGTCAAGTTAAACAACCTATAATATCATGGGTCGATGTCGCAATTCCCGCTGACAATCTGATAGTGGATTATACGAGATTTACAGTCGGCTCATCCGGCCCTTCGGTGGTTCTGTGAGTGTACGCAGAGAAACGGGAATGGAAAGGGTCCGGGAAGCCCGGAAAGCTCCAGGTTGATCCATGGACCCAGTCGCCTTGGAAGATTCGGTTGGCTAGGAAGGTGCTGCTCCCAGTTTTAGTCATACTTCCTCTCCTACCTCTAGGGCCAAGAAGCCTAGAATGACCTAGTTTGGCCCAGCTGCTAGGATGAGTGCGAGGAAGGGGTTATGATGGTACCACTGCGGGGACAATGCAACAGAACCCGATCTGAATAGTCACACACAGGAAATGCACGGCGCCTTGCTCATATGCTGGAGGGCCGTCCTTTACTCGTAATTGAACGACGTTCATGAGCACTACTGCTATTGCACGACTGACACCAAGATCTAAGCAAAGAAGCTGAATTTTGACGGCATGCAATAGCGGCCGTGTTCACAAATGCCATTCAATTACCAGTAGGAATGTTGTGAGGGCTTGTTGTCGCTGAAGTGTGCGTTGTGCAAACGATAGATGGATGATGAATGGTACTCGAGCACTCTTGATTCAACATCTTGGGTAGACAACATGAGTGACATGCTTTCGCGGTCAATTTGTCAATTTGTTTTGCTTTTGTAGAGGATAGGTTACAAGGGGGGAGACTGCATTGATAAATACAGGGTTCCAGGATTGTACTATGCTTGGTGAGTGCCTGCAAGCTCTCCTGGCAGTGATTTTTCGTTTTTGTTTCATTTTTAGGAGGAGGCGGCCCCATGTTCTCGTCGACCCCTCAGCTTGCTGGGGGTACGCAAGAAGCACTTTCTAGATGTACCGTGAGATAGATGGGACCCCGTTGGCCCGCCCATTGCAATGCCATATACATATAGGTAAACCGCATGTCTGACAGGTGGTGCCTTCACTCTGTTGTTCCATTAGCCAGTTACTAATAATTATGTGTTTGAACAACTTAGCATCACAAGTGCAAATATAATAAGCCAATGCAATGAGGAAAGATAATAAAAAGGTTCAATCTAAAGGTATTATATATCTGTAGAAAAGCACACTTCCGGTTCGCGATCCTGTAGAATTCCAGAAGCAAAAACGAAATCTTAGATTACTGGAGTGCTGAAGTAGATGGCCCTACAACTAGAGTACGAGTAGTGCTGTCAATGGATGCCGACTTCAGTGGGACTGCGCTAGTCTTCGTCCTCGTCTCCCAATCTGGAACGGGGGCCAGATTCAAGGCCGTTGGAGGCGCTAGGAGTGGCTATTACGATGTCTGGTGCGGGCACCGGCCCAGCACGGCACAGTACAGTGCGGCGAGGAATCTCTGTAATCGGGACAGGCAGGCGTTCGCTTGGTTTAGTGATGGCGTGTTGATCTGCTCGGGGTTGCCTTTATGCTCAGTTCGTATACTGTGAAAGGCCCACTAACCGCTGGTTTTAGAGAAACTACGGCAATCGTGGCTAACGTGTCTAAATGTTGCCCGGCCCTTATGGTCCCCGGAGTCTGTACAAGAGCAGGAGCCCATTACCGGTAACCGAAACGGACGGGGGTATATTTTGGTTTGTTACTAACTTCAAATCCTTGTTTCATAACTTCCTGCTGCAGTCTGTATGGTAGGCTAAGGTAATCAGCGGTGGACGCCTCGATAGGAAAATTTTGGGGGCCTAGGTACAATTCACAGCGTTAACCTAATACAAGTAGCAACCTGGGGGCTAAAACTAGATATTCTAGATTGGAGCGGGATCTAACCATACGGCCCGGGGACTCTGTGGGCATCTTGCCACAGTTTTTTTTCTAGTCTAGTCACTGTTGCCCTCAAAAAAAAAAGAAAAAAAAAAGAAAAAAAAGATCTCCCTTTGACAACCTTCGGTAAGGGCCTGTTCGGTTGGAGCTGTTCCGTTCCGTTCGGCGACCGTTTCTACTGTAAAAAGAGGGTTCTTTCCGTTTTGAAACGGAAGGAAACAGGCCATTTGTATGGGGGAACGGAACGGAACCGTTCCAACCGAACAGGCCCTAAAAGCTTTTGCAAAGTGTCATACTGTGCAATATTGAGACTAACCTTTCCATGAAATTGGAGGTATAATATATCTATTCTCTCTGCTGACTCGTAGAGAATCCAAGAGAGGCACAATTCTCATCGGTGTCGGTTGAATACCTTACCGGTACGGGGGTTGAACGATATTTTCTTGGCAAAGTCATCCGGCTCTAGCCTAGATGTTATGGGGCAGAGTTTGCAGTGAGATTGCTTGACGCGTAAATTGCACTGCACAGAACCCGAAGAAGTGAGATTAACTATTGTGAGATGCTCGAGCTCAACAAGTCCACACGGTATTGTTACCGTAGAAACTTACTATGAACAATTGGGATAGATGGGTCTGGGAGGAGTATTCTTGGTCACCTCCTGGGCCGGAATATCTGCTGAGGCGGTGCTATTGCTTTCGTCACTAGAAACCTCACCACTTGCCAGATTCTGCGGGTATGATAAATAATCCTCCCACCTCTTTTTTCGTTTTCGTCTCTCTTGTGCAACTCTGGGGCGAGACGCCCAGGTCATCATTTTTTCGTTCTTTCAAGAACACCTTATTTGCTGCCGTATCACATCATAGACTGCGGAGTGGTCACCAAACTATAGCAATCCTTGCTAAGAGGATAAATTTTTCATCTTAGATACCGGCAGGCTACCGGTAAAGCGCTACTATTGAGTGTCACGATTAAAAACCGATCAAATAGTACGATACCGGTGCACTGGTTGGCAGGGGCAAGAAGCCGTTTGATTTTCTGGTAGGGGAGAAACTATCAGTATGATACCGCAGAGGGGCCCCTCCCTGGCTGGTTTTCAGGGCTAACTGCGTTCATGGAAGACTGAAGTACTAGTACTTATCCTAGACAAGAAGTAGCCGACAATAAGGGGTATATTTCGTATTGGCGCTCAAGTGCTGTGCGCACAGATTTTTTTGCCATACAGGGTGCGTGGGTGCAAGGTGAATCCTGGCAGTGGGCTCTGCAAGGTTCTCCACACGACTGTATCGCTGTTTAGCCCGCTACGCTGGTTTGCATAAGTGTTCTCGAGTCTTGCACGCCCAGAAAGTGGGGGGGGAGGGAGGAGAAAGCCTAAATAAATAACAGTCCTTATTAAGGGTGCCAACAGACCGAAAATCGGTTAGATTGTCAAGGTTCAATCCCTATTTCCTTAAAGTCTCATTTTTTCTCCTGTCTTCTATTGGGCTAACATTCTGCTATAGCTATCAAGATTTTGGTCCCCTTCCAAACACCGAAGCCGCCGAGCTGCCCCCGCGAAAAAATTGATCGGTCCTCTAGTTGTGTTAAACGATTAGGCAGAATGGGAGGATATGTCTGTGAAATATGCCAGGATACATTCACGCGTCAGGAGCACTTGGAACGGCACACAATGTCACGTATGTTTTCTCCTTGGGTCGACAAGGGTCGCTTGATTGACCACATCGTTTAGATCTTAACAAACGGCCGTTCAAATGCCATACCTGCATGAAATCATTCTCCCGCCGAGATCTTCTAACTCGGCATGAAAGAAACCACCAAGATCCATCTCGGCCCGATACACTAGCTTCACGGCGCCCGATTGCCCCCCGGTCTCTTGCGGCATGCAAGAATTGTGCGGCATCGAAGCAAAAGTGTTCCGGAAAACAGACGTGTGATCGATGTCTACGAAAAGGGATTGAATGCAAATTTTCAGTTGGGAATACAAGCAGGGGGTCTAGGGTTCAAAAAAGCTACAATCAGGGTACTAGGAGGAGTGCTGGAACCGATGAAGGGATGGCTGAGGGTGAAGGGAGCTCAGAGACACAAGATCTTCTGCAGCCGGATGGCTCTCAGAGCCCGCCACATATGGTGGATGCTAGTGCAGAACCCAGCACGTTTTTTCCTACCTCGAATGTAGACCCAGCTTTAGGGGGGACAAGCAATATGTTTGCATCTAATGAATCTCCCCCTATGCATGATTTCTACCAGGGGATGAGTTCAACCGACTTGGATGTTTTCCTGCTCAACCTATTTGACCGGGAGAGTCACCCACTTCAAATGGATTCCTTTGGGAATAGTAACTTCCCTTCAATGATATTCAACGCGGCCCCTCATTTTGAGACAGGTGCAGACTGCCCAAATTCGGTACAGCCAGGTCTTGACCTGAATTCTGAGCAAATGGTGCCGAAAGAATCCCAACAAACCCCATCAGAGCAAGTCCCAGATGAGGGTTTTGTCAACAAAGGCAAAACCCCAGAGCACCCTCAGCCACAGGCGCTTCCGGTGCATGATACATGCCAGCCATCAAGTACAGAAGAAACCTTGGGTGCCCATTCACGAGCTTTCGAGGAATCCTCAATTACATGGCGTAACCCAACATCCAGCGATACCAATGCCGATCTAATCTACGTACGGGTACAACCGGATGCTCAGCTCCCTAGAAAACACATACGACTTCCTATTCGGAGTCAGCGTTCGACGAGAAATGCAATGCTCGAACTGCCCTCATTAGCAATCACTGGTGAAACCCGGGATAAAATTGTGATTATGCTTACTAAAGCTCACTCGGGGGACCAAGACCTAGCATCATTACCAGATAAGGAATTCCTTGAAGACGCACTTGAATGCTACTTCAAGTATTTTCACCCTCAGTATCCATTGTTGCATCGAGGGACCTTCAACCCCAATACGGCACTTATTCTACTTACCGCAGTTATGGTAGCGGTAGGAGCAATCTGGAGCAGTGGATTGGCTGGAGATGAGGAGAAACATAAAATATCGGCAGAGGAAGCCCGATCCATCAAGGCGATTGGCTACGCGATTTTAGAATGTGTTAGACGCTCATTAGGGCACTGGGTGAGGGAAATTATTCCGATTGGCTAGATTAAAATTTGCTGATATATATCCGTTAGTACGAATCCGACAATAGCAGGATCCGGGACTATGAGGGGCATCAAGCTTCCCTTATAACTTATATAGGCCAGAGTTGGGCTGGGGCAAAACGAAAGATGGAGTTGGCCGAGGCCTTCGCGGGGAATTTAACGGCTATGATCAGACGGGCTGAAGCCTTTCGATTTTGCACTTATCGATCTTTGGAAGATATTCTGAACGAGCGGACGGCCTCTGTAGCAAGTACCTGGATGAAATGGAGTGTAAATGAACAACGAAAAAGGTAGAGATATCATGTCTGAAAAAATGCTGCTATAAATATCCTAACAATGGCCGTCTAGGCTTGTATACTGTACCCAGATATGGGATTCCCAGATCAGCGCTCTCCTGCATATACCTCACTTTGTTGCATTCTCAGAGCTGAGTCTCCCGTTACCTCAATCTGACACTCTCTGGAATGCCCCGACCGCAGAGGCTTGGTTTTCTCTAGCAAAACAAGAGCTCAAATACAACTCCGCAAGCCTCAACCTCAGGTTCGACCAGTCCTTCTGCACATTTGCCGGTCGCTTTATCCACGACTGTAGCCGAGGTGTCCTATCCCACAACTGGATTTCCTCCTCCCAGCTTCTTAAAGGAGCCCTTCTAGCAGTCGTGCACTCACTCGTATTCGAGCAACGCCAAATGCAAGATTTATATGAGTTTCGGGAATACGATGCCTCCTCAATCCAAACCCCGCTGAGAACTGCAGTGGGGGCGGTGTTCCCTAGCGTCGAGGTAAGGAAGTTAGAGCTGCAGAGAATCCTTCAAAATTGCGAAGAAGCGTTGCACGCTGAGCTCGGACCTATATCCGACCATAGAGATAATAATGCCAGTGCTATATTTGTTCATTATAATGCTCTCGCGCTTTTCTGCTCCTTACAAGGCATCCTGATGCTGGCTGGGCGGGAGGACGCGAGTTCGGCCAAGAAGGCATTACCGATGCTCCAAAGGTGGGCGGGCCAGGAGGACGCTCGACTTGCTGTTTGGCATTGCGGCCAAATTTTCACGCTTGCGAGAAAGTGTGTTGCTGAGAAAAGAGGTATGCTCTCGGAAAAATTCCATGGCTGTTGGTAATGTATACTGACCCTTCCGACAGTGGTCCATTATCTCCCCTTGGTCCTCTTCCATGCTGGGTTAGTGCTCTGGGCATACGGTATCTTACAGGCCGTGATGCGCATTCATCGCCAGAGCTCTGAATCCCTAACTCCTGCTCCCGCCCCCATTCAGCCGCTAGATGTGCTTGTTCATGTGGACCAGCCGTGGAGCGACGTGATGGCAAACTTCTTCCAGGGTAAACAGGGGATACCTGTACTCACTATTGCGGGCAGATTTATACCCCTCGAGAAGCCAAAGGAAGTCATGGCCCTCTGTGGGGATATAATCAAGGATGTGGATGCAGGGGGGAGTCTGGCAAGGGATCTGATGAGACTCGTGAGCGTGCTGGGGGCTTCAGGGCGGAATCTGATAGAGAACTTAGGGGAGTTTCCAGGCATTTTTGAAGTCAGGGCATAGGGGTTCTGGTATTCTGTGTTTGTAATTAATGCTATAGTTCATGGGAGTAGATAAAAAATAATCGACGGCTAAATTTTTATAATTATTACCATGTTTAAGTTCTTGCTGATTTTCACTATGGCCTGCCTTACTGCTTTAGAATCGGAGTTGTATTCATAACTCTCAGAGACACGAAGCATACCTTTCCAATCCTTCAGATAGGACAAACCATACATTGAGTAAGGTATCGAAAATCCGTTCAAAACCGCCCGCGGGCCCACGGCAGGAAGGGAGATCGTAACTTGATGGCCGAAGTTGTATTGGAGACGATGCAAGGAACCCAGAAAAGACCTGGTACAATATGATGCGATATGCCATTCTGTGGGCCCGCACTGGCACAAGACCTGGTGGGATATCGTAGATAAATCGTAGTACTAGCTTGCGGCCTTGGTAACAATACTTGTAGAAATTTGGAATGGTGTTGTGGAAAGGGAAAAAGATGTGTAAAAGTAAGGGTGGAACGTCGGGGTGAGGTATTAGGGGCCGGGTTGTGGGGTACCGAATGCGTCCGAGGTGGGGAACATAATCACATCCATACTTGCGCACAGTCTCGTAAATTGTTGTAAGACTTCATGGTAACTTATTTGTGTGAGTTCATAAGGGCTACCGGTAGGCAAGGGCGGTTGGGTAGATAGTGGGGGGCAGATGTGCTGGACTGTATCGTGTGGCACTGGTAAGATATGGTATTGTTCGATGGTTCGTGCAGGTACAGCATCATTAACCTTACAATTGCTAGGACACTAGGTTTAATAATGGTTACGGATGGAGGGGTAATTAGTCTTCTCCGGAAGATATTTGGAAATCGTGGCAGAGCGCGATTTACGGAAGGGAGAGGCCCGTCAATGATCTTCGTCCTCCCTTCCTTGCCTAGCACAACGCTAACCGGAGCCCGGGTCCATCCTGAAGTCTTATATTTGCCGCTTGTACTTGTACTGTACAGTACTAGTACGGTAATATTTTTGAACGCGGCACGCTAGACGATTGGTGCAAGAGAAATTCTGGCAGGGTCTCTCTCTTTTCAAAGCTAGGTCTCGATTCCTTTGGTTGAGGTTAACTTATGCTTGTGTTGGGATATCATACTTCGGGAGTGCCGTACCCGAGCACCAACATATACTGGATTTACGGATCATGTACCTCCCTGCATTATTCAGGCCATATTTTGGGGGTCTAAAGCCACCGCTCCGAATCGAGGAGTTAAAACCACCAAAGCCCTAGACTAGCGAGGTTGATCAAGCCATAAGTCTAAGCTCCTGAGAGTGCCGTTTCGAGAGGTCGATGATGATACGACGGTGTGTGTCTACCGGTATTGCGGTTTCCGGAAACGGCGAGCTTCTGGGTGGGTGGCTGTGGTGGAAACACTGCGTCCGCTTGACTACCGGTAGTGGTGAATTGTAAACCCCCATCAGCAAAGCGTAGGGGGTGCTGTGAGGAGCTTTTTACTCCGCTATCAGAAGCACTGTACCGTGCGCTACCCAGATTTATATTGTTTCCTATTACCGCTTTTAAACTTGTGATAGCGGCAGTTGCTCCAGTTTGGGGCATTGTAATATTGCCGTATGTACCTTTCAGTTAACAGCCAGTCCCTAGTACTTGGCCCTAGCTTTGAAGTTGGCTTTATAAGTCAGATTAAAGGTTCAAGCTCGATGGCTTGTAGCCGTGTTGCTATTTATCCACCCCCGCGATACCTGGTGGGGCAACGTTCGAAGGCTAGGGTTCCCCAAAGACACCAAGCACTTTCTCACCTCAGTGTGGAAGAGAAATGGTTGCATCTTCTTTACATAAACCTCGAGTACCAAGAAGCGATCCTCCAAGACCTTCTGCCGCGGATATGATTGGGCTACCGTCACAGCATCTGCTTGCCGGAGCATGAAAAATCTTGAATACAATGTCGTGATCGTTTATCTTCCAACAACGATGGAATAGCTGGCTCTCGATCTACCGCTACCGCAGTCCTGCAAGCACTTTAGAAATGGGAACCAATCAAGCTCTCCTATATTGTCTGGCAACTAAGCCCTTCATTGGGAGCGAGAAACGCCGATCGCCGTTAGACAGAAAAATTACAGCTCGGCTTCAAAATGTCCCCGTTTAGTTCGTTATGAGAGTGGACACAAGGATCAGGGCGAAATGCTACTACACATAGGATGGAGTATCACAGATGCTGGGCCACCCAATTTCTCAGAACAAGTTTCCAATAGACACTTAAAAGGGGTCAATTCTTAGTTCATGGGCATCCCTCGATCTCTCTATCCTGTTCTAAACCCACCTCGGCTCTAAATTTCAGAACTCAGCAGAGAAGACCCCCAGTGCGTATCTTCTCCCTTAGAAAGTTATACCTTACATTACGTTTCTCATTGCTCATCACCTGCCGCCCGTGTCCTACTGTACCTATCTACTTAAAGGCTGATCGGGTACGATAGCTCGATTATCAAATTATGAGGTTCGTAGAGAGCAGGCCTAGCGGGAGTAGGAGGAGACCGAGGCCGCAGAACTTGTAATGTGCATGAACTTGAATAATGGTTGTAGGAGGAAGAGAACTTGGGGTCTATCGGCGTGGCGGATGCATTCGTTGAGTGGAGGGAGATTGGAGATTGCCCGATTTGGGTCCCTGGGGAAGGGAAGCAGGAGGGGTGGAGGATTAGGCAGTAGCGGATAAGAAAAGGTGCTCCCGGTGTCATACGGAGGAGTTTATTTAATAGTCAGGGGTATTTTACGAAGGAGTATATTGCATAATTTCTCTAAGGCTGTGGATATTCTGTGCGTTCAATTCTGAGTAGCATGAATGCCATTTCACGGGTTGTCACTCGCCAGTTGGAGCCTGGGGCGCATACGAGGAATAGTACAGAGTTCGGTTTAGTGATACTTGGACCAAGGACTTCTGCACCCACAATGAGAAAGAATCAAAAGGGAAATTCCGATGGACGCCACCAGTTCCCGTGGTAGAAGCCCCAAAGGTTTTAGAAAAGTAGTATGCTCACCACCATTTGAGGAATTTTCTTTCATGATTCCTGGCTTCCTTCTTCTTCAACCTATGGGAAATGTTCTTATATAAAGGGAATGAGTCGTGTGCTTTCGGTATCGCTCGGTTGCTTGTCTTGGGACTAGATGATGCTGGCTTTACCATATAGATTTATCAACAGAAATAGCGTAGAGGGCTGACGCTTTGGTCGCTATCAAGGTGGGTCTAAAATTCACTTTTACAACTCGTAGTGCAAGGGCCGCATGCCACACGTGATAGAGCGCGCGACTGTAGGGATGTGAAAATGTGCATAAGGGAAACCGGGGGCTAAGTTAGTATAGTACTTGTACTCGTACTCGTACAGTATCTCGTTAAGTTCTAGATTAGGAGAGTAATGGTGATTTCGTTCGTTGAACTGTTGCCTCGACTTAACAGCCACTTGCGGGGTGGGACGAGGGACTATAGAAAAATCACCCGTAGGCCCCAAAATTTAATTGACTTACAATCTGCTTCCTAGGCCGTGCCAAATAGTTCATATCTCTACGATATCGGGTTGTGCCCCAGAAGTCTTTTTATCGTTGTTTTAATAGTGCCCCAGTGTATGACACTTTATGGCTACTAAGCACAGCACCCGTCCCTAAACACACTCCCCAAAGACAAGATCGTATACTGTACTCGTATTATATATATCATACAACCACAGTGCCATAAACCACTAGATTACACCGCAGCTCCACCAATAAACTCCATCTAAAACAAAGGGCACACCAAACCCCACTGACACAAAGCCCAACCATACAGCCCTAGTGGGGCCGACGGCACACCCGGCCCCACGCCAACGCCATAAAACGCCACGAAAACACATATCAACACAAGACCCACGACTTTTTTTTAATGAGCTAAAGAGGATATCATTCAAGCCTTAAATTTTAAGAGCTTATAGAAACTATTGGATATTGTTAGATACCGTATCATGGGTTGTTCGCTAAAGCTTAGTTATAAGGTTGACTTGGCAGTCATTGGTTGCGGGCTCGCTTGTCTTCTTTTTTCTTCTCTCTTCTCAACGTTTTTTTCTACAGTGAACAAAGCCAATGAAACTGGTCTTAACACGACTCTCATTTGACCTTTAATTTCTCTCTTGTTCTCACGTTCAGTAAAGTTCTTTCCACAGTATCCGTACCTATCAAGCGGCTGTGCAAACACTTCATTCTGCTCACCACTTAGAGTGCTCGGCTCGCCACGGATCATTTCCAACGGAAACCTCGATCAACTTATCCGTCTGAGACCAATGGCGAGTGATTTGCTATGTATCACTCAGAGTTCAGGGTCAACAAGGGTCGTTTGGCAACACAACGGAGACCAAAATAGGCCAAAACCGGGGTTTTCAGGCTACATTACTCCACTGCTATCATAGGAGATAAGAGGGAAAAAACTCAGAAATCTCCCCACTACAAAGTAATCCATATAGGAATTGCAGGGGTTTTTTTACTCCCATTCCACAAGAGTGGTAAACTATGGAACTTTCTTCATCCTAAGGTATCTGCTAAGATAGGAGTTTTTGTATGGAAAAGATCATTGTAGATTATCTCACTCACTTGTGATAACACACACTTGCAATGAACACCCGGTGGAAATGGGGGAAACATACGATATATTCCAAAAGTAGGAGTGTTTTTCTAATTTCATTTGCTGGTTAGTTTTTTAGAGATCCGTAAGGTTCCGGTGGTGAAAAAGCTCCCATCTTCGGTGTGCTTTGGCCTCCACCGTGTTACCAAGCGACCCTTGTTGGGATAAAGGGATCAGAGAGTTAGTAATGCTTGTTCTATACCTACTAACCCCCGGTATATCTGACGAAACCTCAGTCCGCCTAGATCCAGTGCTTAGATCCTGCGAGTTCCTGACCTGTGCATAGCTAAATAAACAAACATTTTCCTCTCCCTAGCGATTTCTTCTTACTTCCTTAAGCTCTGGAAACAACAATGTGCACGTAGCAAACTATTATTAATATGGTTTTTCTTCTGTATGTTTTTCTTTTACGCGCACTATCAGCCTCCTATCTATGCCCATCTACTGGACTCCAGTTAACATCTAATGCTGGTGGAGTCGAAGCATAGCCAGCCAAGCAGCGTGAGCTGTTATACCCATGTGCTTTGGCCTGCCCACTCTGAGGATAGTTTGGGTAGATTAATGGACGTAGATTCTCCATGGGTGCCAGCGCCGAGGCGAGGATTTCTAGGATAGAATATCTACTACCTGTATGCTATTGTGGATATGGTCGCAGTTTCCTATCTATCTCAATACACTATAAATCTTACATAGTCACCGGTGATATCTCTTGGGAGGCAAGCCTTACATTCTTTATACTCTCGATAGTATCCCTCAGAAGCTCGGGCTCGCTATTTTCCCCCACAATTGGGAAAACTAGAGGGCTAATTCGATGATCCCAGAGCGTCTGGGCGCCGCGTGTAGCAGTGCAGCCACGGGTGCTATGGTGAATCGCTTGTACAGAGATATCGTAAAACAGGGAGCTTCATTCCAGCCCAACTCCCCTCAGCATTTCCTCTTGCTAGGAGCTGTATGGTGCTGGACTAATGAACATTCATAACATGAGGACCTGCCGAAACCATGCTCTGAAGTGATGATGGCGCAGGATTTTCCCGAAATCTTAACAAACAACCGCCCGGCGGGAGAAGTGGTGCTCTGCCCCAGTAGTGGTGGCACACCCCTGAGTGGTCCTGCTCTTCCCTGGGAGTTTGGCTCTGAGATACGCCTGGGAGTTTAGAGATACGTTGGCTATTATAATATTATTTAGGTCATCGGGCGTGGAGAGCCCAGTGGAGAAAAAAAATAGAGGACTCGTTGTGTCGTCTTTCCAGGCCCTCCACGAAGCTAATATTCTACGAGTAGATTGGTCGGTATTGACAGCCTTTGAGTGTTGATTCAACACTAATGCCCCAATTTTTATATAATATCAAAACCAAGGCAAGTTCGGTAATATAACCTATAACACCTGGAAGGGAATATATTGAGCGATAGATTGTGAAGGAATTGAGCGCGTGCTGGGACACACCTAGAACCCAGGAGCTCTATCCCTAAGATCGCATCTGCTTTGCCGGAAGTAATTGAGCATCGCGATTTCGGGGTTTTGAATTGGCTAGGGTTTACTAGTCTGTATATACCACTAAAGGAGAGTGCAGGTAAGCTAGTGGTGCATTTGTACTTAAAGCGGAGGGATGATTGTAGCTATGTAAGCACTACCTGTACGGATTTTTGTGTCCTCCAGTAAGTAATATCACTGGCAAAGTTCAGATCCTCATATAATTGTAGTAATACCTTATAAGATTAGAATCAGAAATAACTCGGTGGGAATTATTCCTACCACTGTCAAAATGCCGATGACCTAATAGCTGATGTGCTGGTCACTACTAGCATTTGCAGGAAGGTTGGTAGTTTAACTTCCTAGTAGGGGGTGGATATGTAGGCACTGGGGAAAAAAGTAAGCTGGCGAACCACCCTTTTGCTATCTAGTCCACCGACCTTTCGCCCTAAGGCCTCCGAACCTAATGCATATGAAGCAGGGTTTAGGTATAGTAGACAAGCAGGTGGAAGAGCGATGCTTTCTCGCTTTTTGGAGTTCCGTATCCACTGGGCGCTCGCTATCGCGTGGAATACGTTACCCATCCAAGCTAGGGAAATCAAAACGTGGCTAAGTTAAGAAGATCTCTCATTGGACCTTTCAAGGCTAGTTCATTGAAACCGTGTTCTTGTGATATGGATATGGTGGTAGGAGCTGGAATTTCTGATAAGTACTAGGCAAGATGTTTTTGTATCGTACAAAGTGAGGATAGCTGGGATTTCTGGGATATCGGGATTAATTGCATAGGAAAACATAGCAACATGCGACCAAAGTGTCTTCCCATCAGGCGTTTTTTCTTCTCTTACTACCACTAAAGGACTTAGGGGGCGTCTAGTTACCCTTATTCTGACCCTGATTTTATTTTATAGCTTTGCAGCAAAGCTTGATTTTCTCTAAAGTAGTGAGTCTGGCTGACAATGGAACATAATATCCAAAATGCAATAATGAGCACAAAATAAAGGTATCTAAAAAAAAAAATAGATTGAGTCAGCTTTTTACAAAAGCAACATAATGAAAAACCTCCCAAGTAATCCTGCGACATCACAACTACACTGGGGCTCTTGGTTACCACACCATCTCGATCATTAATTAACGCCCATGTATCAAACGTTAGAATTCTACAGCACAAGATAAAAGGGAATTTATTACAATATCACTAGGGAAAGCGGTTCCACATAGATTGAAAAATCAAAAAGAATTTCAACCCATAACATATCGTGCCACGATCCAAACCGTCTCAATTCTATACCACTACTCTACGAAATGCCAGGGGTGGGAAAGAGCTGTGAAGCTTGAATTTTAATAGAATACATATGATAGCAGGTTCCTGAAACAAGCTCATGCCCAAGATAACTTGGAAGATTGGGGGTCAGGAAACACAGAAAAGAAAGAAAATGAGCGGAAAATGTTCAGAAAACGGTAAAAAGACACAAAGTGGCCGGAAAGGGCTACAAGGAGAGGGGGGAAGCGGTGTTAATAATGAGATCCAGTGGGAAATGATTGCGAAAGAGATGCATGCACACTTGCATAGAGAGGTAATGTAGGGGATTCTCTATTTCAGCCTACTTTAGGTCGGACATTGTGATTGCCTGAGGCCGGAGGAGGGCTACCATCTGCATATTCCTACGGCGGGAAGCCTTCATGAGTGGTGTTTTACCATCGTTGTCTGCCTTGTAGGGATTGGCGCCACCCTCTATGAGTAGCCTCACCATCTCCACATCTCCGTATGAACAAGCCAACAGGAGTGGCGTTTGACCGCCGAATGTTGGCTTGTCGGGATCGACCCCCTCGCATGTGAGCAGTAGCCTTACCGCCTCGTGATTCTGGCGGCTAACAGCCCTCATGAGCGGTGTATACGATATCGAATCTACTTGATTAATATCACAGCTTTTCGTCTCTATCAACGCAGCCACTAACGCATCAATTCCGAGGTAGGATGCACAGTGTAAACTAGTAAATCGGTGACGAGAACCCGGGTAATTGGCCGGCCATTTTCCCTTGCAGAAGGAGGTAAAAGCTATATGATTTTCGTATTGGTTTAATAGTTCAAGTGCAAGGGTTTTTGCCCGGTCCGAGAGTTCGATTTTTGCGTGGTCCTCCCAATATAAAGACGAATATTCGAGAAAGGGCATGTGTACAAGGTCCCCAACGTTGCTGGTTGATAGCCCCTTGACCTGGTCATCATTCAGATAAGCCAAGCAGGTTTCCCCTAGTATTTTGTGGGCACCAGGCAGGATCCCAGGCCGGGAAAGGTACTCTTGAAGCGTGTCATCAATTAGCCGGACTATTGATGTCTTTTTGTCAGCCATAGTAAGCCCTAAGCATGACCCGAGGACTGTATCCTGTAACCGGATTTCCTTAGGGTCTAGATCCGCTGCCTCCACATCTACTGCCAGAGCATGGCAGAGCTCGTCAATCCGCAACGGCCGCTTCGCATGGGATACCCATATCAGGACCTCCATCCCAAGTCTTGGCCGGTCACCCTTCTGTTCCTTTATTTGCTGCAGAGTTTGGCCGTACACACTGTCTAGATCCACACCAGTTGTAGTTACGGTTTGCAACATTTTCCTCTGCCTCGCTAATCTGGTCTCGGCCAAAATATCGTCGATTTTTAGTCCAATAGGTTCGGGCCTTTGCAAAGTATTAATCAGTGACCCAAATATATAATAATGCTACTCCTACTTACTTCTCCGAAGCCTTTTCCAACACTCCTCCTAAGACATCGTTGGTCCCTAGAGCAATGGATGGAGACCTTTGCAGAGTGTTAACCAGTGACTCAAATTTGTAATAGGGCTACTCCTTACTTCTCTAAAGCCTCTTCCGACATTCCTCCCGAGATATCTTCGGTTTTTAGTGCGATGGGTGGAGACCTTTGCTGATGATCACGATGGGCACTCGATAAACCGCCCCCCATAGGTGATGTATTAGTGGTGTTGCAGTACGGGAATATATCGAGGAGGTAAATAGGTGTCTCGGTGTCATCTAGTTATATCAGATGGGAACGCAAGTCAATGCCAAGGCAACCGTATCCACTAGTATATACTATAATATTATAGGATTAATCAGCGGAGCCTAAAATAGATAGGTATATTGCTCTGCGAACTACTCTAAGGGTGAAAGTCCGGACTTGAAAACCAAAGTCCAGAAACCTCAAAGTCTAGACTTTGGAAATTAGCCATACCAAATAAATTTACAACAGGATTTGGATTTGGATTTGGAAAATTTGTGCAATTTGTGCATCCAATATACAACAATAAAGATAAGATCCATGTATATGATTTGTTTGGACTTACAAAAACCAAGAAGGTCTTTGGGAGCTTGCTCTCTGTGACTGGTTTTTAGAGAAAATCCGGATTTAAAATCCTGATCTAATCCTGGAATAAAAATATAGTCCAAGCCCTGGCCTACCAAATAGGATTAGACTAAAAGTTCAGACTTAGGAGATAATCTGGATTTTCAGTCCAAATCCTGGCCTGCCAAACCGGCCCTAAGATACTTATTGGTACGGCCAGGAGGGTTTTAGGATCCTTTTTTTTCTTTCTTTTTTTCGAAAATTAGAATGTCCAACTTTTGACTTTATGTTCAGCAGCTAAACCCTGGACCGCGGTCTGCCCACTAGTTTTAGGAAAGTATTTGGATGCGCCAAATGCCAGTCTCACTACGGATTTAACCACCAGCACATGCACATACAGGTAATTAGACGTTCGGGAAATTCCTATAAACCATTATCTGACCGGCTCAATTTGGTAGCGCATGTTTCCCGGTCTCTTGGAAATTTGGTGGGAAACGAGATGATAGGGCACTACCGTTCGATCAAACAGCTTACGCTGTGGTCCCGGCAGAGCTTTGGTAAAAAGCGCACTCTTTCCCTTTATGTACCGCCAGTAACCTATGTATGATACTCAATGTATCAATCCATCAAACGTAGTGGATTTGTCATGCCCTGAATAGCAAGGCACGGCACCCATTTTTAGAGTACCGCAAGGTAGTTACTTCCTAACAAATCTATCATACAAGGTGTTATATAGTTGTGCCCTACTACTTGCAGTTGATAAGAAATACCGGTGTAAAAAAATACCAAGAAAAATAATAATATTAAGCATGGTATTTCTGTACCGGTGTGGGAGTAAATGATATAGTTCCCTTAGTTGGATGGTGTGGTCGACCGAGCCGTATCCCACCTGGTGCGTGTAGTTCTAACTCTCTGCTATACCGGATGTTAAGTTGATAGGGAAATGCTCTGAAGGTATCGTGCTAAATAGAGTGAACAAGGATATAGTAAAAGAGGAAGTGCTGCACCCGCTTGGAATAGGAAGGAAGCGATCTCTATCGGTGTTTGCCTGGGCATTGGCGAGCTTGTCTAACTAAGGAAAGAGAGAGATGGCTTATATGCAGGAAATTCTGCATGCCAAGCGATCTACAAACATAGGTGTTTAGTGCGTACTCAAACGCTCTCCTGACTGCTAAACTACGGTACCCTATACTAGAAAAGCCCCCCTCGAGACCTCGAGGGAGATATATGCTCCTGGAAGTATTATCTCACTTTAATCTTTATAGAGGCTTCTTCATCTCCCCCTTCCTCACC
>Ga0307507_10003651_pt1 | contig 29163 bp, 11 predicted proteins | sample 7_EM_MG_FD_207223 | JGI IMG/M metagenome (GOLD analysis project Ga0307507, IMG submission 207223) | Populus trichocarpa ectomycorrhiza microbial communities from riparian zone in the Pacific Northwest, United States - 7_EM | ecosystem: Host-associated > Plants > Roots > Unclassified | place... | reverse complement strand
TGCATTTTCACAAGTTAAGAAAAAAAATGTTCCTATTCTCTCCTTTTCTCTTGGCTGAAATACATAATAAGAAAAGGTAATTTTTCATATTCTTATACTAAAATTTCATGGTTTTCCATATATATATATATAATATATTAAATTAGGGTTTTACATCTCTTTTGAATTAAACATATTTTTTTATTTCTTTTGTATCCATCCCTTTTATTTTGAAACACTGACCGAATGCAAGTTATTATCAAAATCCAATTTCCCAAACCACCCTTTAAATTCTCTAACCATTATTTTCAAGTCTCATCTTCCTACTAGCCAACCATAACCGGTTGCAAACCCTACACTAAAATCTCAAGCTCACTGAAACAAAACCCACCAAGGCATGACAACATTAACTTTCCTTACACGCGCTAGCAAACACGCGTGGAATAATAAGGGGGCGGATATCACGAAATAGCGTGCCATGTAATAAAAAGGGCAAACGTCTTAAGTCCCTAACTTGTGAGGATAGTCTAGATAGGTCATCAATCTATTTTTACCTCAACCAGGTCCTTAATATATCAAGGAATTCTCAATCAGACCCCTTTCACTTTTAGTTCTAAAACTATTAAGTAATCCCATGAATATAACATGAATTTTATCCCATAATATTATTGTTTTTAATAATGTGAGACTCACCCGCTATATTAAATTATATATATATATATAAACAAAACCCTTTCTTCTTTTTAATTTTATAGTCTATTATATAACGTGATGTTGAATATCTTAGTAGATCTATATGTTTTTAATGGATTAAATAAAAACTACTTAATCACTCAATCATTCTATTAACTTAATTAAACTACTAGAAGGATTTAAATGAGAATTAATTGATATGTTAAGGATACAATCAAGAAAAAAACAAGTTGGAGACTTAATTGAAATTACCCCTAGAAGTTGGGACCTTTTTAAGTTTGCCCTGATAAAAATAGACAAATGGACCCACCAATTGACCTTTTTCATTGCCCTACAAATACGACAAGAGCATCCTTCCTCTCTTCTTCAGTTCTTTTACGTAGTTCTCTTTTTTGTGTCCCTCTTTAGAAATAATAAGAAAGAAAATCTTTTGTGAAAGGAAAGAGGCCATTTGAAGAAAAAAAAGAGAGAGAAAGAAGAAAATGTAAGTGAATTTAGCTTCATGTCTTCTATTTATTTATTTATTCTTGTATTGTCACATATAGTTTTTAATTAACTTTTATATTTCCTCATGTTACTCTTAGTTTTTTTGTTGATCGGTACACACATGTAGCTAGGAATGATCATGAACAACTATCAGAATACTAAAAAGACCTTAGTGAGGCTAATTTTATGCTTCCTCTCTCTCTCTCTCTCTCTCTCTCTCTATATATATATATATATATATATATATATATATTGCTTTCAAGTAGCATTTTTTCTTGTCTCGGTCACATACTTGACTATATATACATTTCGTTTTGTCTTTTACCTTTCTCTTATGTGTTGATTCAGAGAGGGAGGGAGAAGAAAGGATTTGATAGTTCTATTTTATCAATAGGCTGTTTTCGTTAATGTCGAAGAAAGTTTTTTTTTTTTAATTTTTGTTTTGGTGTTTTCTATAACATTCAGCTACCCTTTTACGTGTTTCTCTTTTCTAGCTATGTCACGAAAATTGAAGGAGAAGAAGAGAGGTCAACTGGGATTATTTATTTTTTTGCTTTTTTTTTAACAAAAAAGTGTGAGCCTATGAGATAATAAATTATTAAAAAGTGAGCCTATGAGATAATTAATTTATTAAAAAAGGGTCAACTTTTTTTTTTAATATAATTAATCAACCTTTCTAGTTCTTCACCTTTCAGGGTTAGTCTTTTTCAACAAGGACAATCACTTGGTCCGCATGCTATGTTTCTTGTATGCGTGCATGGAAATATTAGAGGCAATCTTCTCTTGTTGCAAAGATTTTCAACTTGATGAGATGTGCACAGTGTATACATGAAGAAAAGATTGGTTTTTGTTTCTGTTTGTACCTTTTATATTATTATCACTCCACAGGCCTATTGAGAGAGAGAGATGAGTCATCCATTATTAAGCGTTGACAAAGAAATAGGTTTTCTTGTTTCTATCTTAGAAGAATATGAGCGTGGTTTTTTATTCTAGTTCAAACTTCAAGCAAGTGCTGGAAAGGTCAAAACTTGCGAGACAAAATCGAAGCCTACCTTTGTGGAAGTGATAGCTACCTTTTCAAGAGAAACTGGTGTGATTATTTAAGATAAAAGAAGTGGGGGGGGGGGGGGGGTAAAGGTAGTTAAGGGGTTTCAAGGTTTGTGACAGATATGGTTGCAGTGCACTGTAACAACACCATGCCTACTGGTGGTGCTTGGAATTAGATAATTTATGACCCTTATTGTTGGTCCGTGGGATTTTTTGCAGAAAAATAAGATGGATGGTCGTGGTGATATGGGTCTGTTTGGGGAACATTTTGATCCTTGTTTGGTAGGGAGGATCAAGGAGGATGGTTATGAGAGCAGGTCTGGTAGTGATAACATTGAAGGAGCATCTGGTGAAGATCAGGATGTTGGAGACGATCAAAGGCCTAGGAAGAAGTACAACAGACACACTGCTAATCAAATACAAGAGCTTGAATCGTATGAGTTCTTCCTTTGGCTATGTTATTTATGCTAAGAGATCTATGTATTGTGTTTACTTATCTTTGATTGAAAGATTTTTTTTCCTAAAAGAGCTTTGTTTCTATTTGTTTGTGATGTTAATAGTTTCTTCAAGGAGTGTCCTCATCCTGATGAGAAACAAAGATCAGAGCTTAGCAGGAGGCTTGGCTTGGAAAGCAAGCAAATCAAGTTTTGGTTTCAAAATAGGAGAACTCAAATGAAGGTAAATTGATAGACTTGTTTGTACCCTTTTAATTTGCTTCCTTCTATTTTCCCTCTTGAAAATTTTGATTTTGGTCATTTTGGACTTCAGACCCAATTGGAACGGCATGAGAATGTAATCCTCAGGCAAGATAATGATAAACTCCGACTTGAGAATGAGTTGTTGAAACAAAACATGAGTGATCCAATTTGCAACAATTGTGGTGGTCCTGTGGTGCCTGGTCCAGTGTCTGATGAGCAACAGCAGTTAAGGATCGAAAATGCTCGATTGACGGATGAATTAGGTCGTGTTTGTGCCTTGGCCAATAAGTTTTTAGGCAGACCCCTCACATCCTCAGCCAATCCTATCCCTCCGTTTAGCACAAACTCCAAGTTGGACCTTGCAGTTGGGATAAATGGATATGGCAATTTAGGCCATACAGACAACATGTTGCCAATGGGGCTTGATAATAATAGAGGGATTATGATGCCTCTGATGAAACCAATAGGCAATGCTGTTGGCAAGGAAGTACCACATGATAGATCAATATTTGTAGATCTTGCACTTGCTGCTATGGATGAATTGATAAAGATGGCTCAGATTGAAAGTCCCATTTGGATCAAAAGCTTAGATGGAGGAAAGGAAGTCCTGAACCATGAGGAGTATACGAGGACTTTTCCTCGCATTGGCATGAAACCCAGCAATTTTGTTACTGAGGCTACACGGGAGAGTGGTGTAGTACTCGTCAACATCTCGGCTCTAGTTGAGACATTGATGGACGTGGTATGCTACCTAACTCTTTGTGCTGTTATGAATTTTTCAATTATTTTTCTCTTAAGCATGAGCTCGTTACTAGGATTTGACTTCTGTATTTCATTTTTCTTAGTGTATTTTTGTGTCAAAGACAATATAACTATCAATTTTGAAGCACTTTGTCAAGATTAGAATAGTTTGGTGAGATTGTTTACATTTGTTTGTTTATGATCTCACGTCTGCTGAATCCCCTTATCTGAAAGGATGGTGCTGAGAAAGCTGCAAATTCAATCTTAATATGCTTCATTTATTCAACTAGAAATGGTGAAATGCTTCTAGTTTTGTACATGCATGGTAGCTTAACTGCTCTTCCATATACAGAATGGATGGGTGGAGATGTTTCCCAGCTTGATTGCTAGAGCTGCCACCACTGATATCATATCAAGTGGCATGGGTGGAACAAAAAGTGGAGCTTTGCAAATGGTATGCCGTTATCCTACATGTTCTATAGTCTTTTGCAGTGAAGCTGGAGTTTACGAGTGTTTTTCTTTTCCAGATACACGCCGAGTTTCAATTGATTTCGCCTTTTGTCCCTGTGCGTCAAGTGAAGTTCCTTCGGTTATGCAAGCAACTCACGGAGGGTGTGTGGGCTGTAGTTGATGTTTCCATTGATGCAAACCAGGAAAATCTAAATGCACAAGCCCCTGTAACCTGCAAGAGGCTTCCTTCTGGCTGCATTATACAAGATATGAACAATGGTTGCTCTAAGGTGATGACTTGTATAGATTCTTCGTTTGTTGTACTTGTATATACTTGTGGTTTCTTTATTCATTATGGTTGTGCACCAAAGATTCTCTCCTTGCTGTAATGAAATATATTATTAATTTACTTGAAAACCTGAGCTTTGATTATCATTTAACTAAAGTTTCTTCTTTGATTCAAATAAATTAAACTCTCCAATTCCAAAGCGAAATCTGCTTACTGCATGCATTTAATCCCATTGCTAGTTTCTAAGACGACGATATCACTTGCATTTGACACGCATGCGCGTACACACACATGTTTTTGATTCCTTGGTCTTGGATTCAGTGCATTCACAATCTTTCTATCCAGGTAAAGCCTTGTGGTTTTCAATCTTTTCTGTACACCTCCTTCATTTGATGTTTTTATTCCTATCTCTTCTGTTCTTCAGCTGTTTACTCTTGTTGTCCGTGAGGTAACATGACCCAGGTCCAATCATTATATTTTAATCTTCTGATTCCAAGTAATGACCTGCTACGACTGTATTATATATGATAGAATCACCTTCCTGTATATGTAATTGAAAAACCTCATGAAATCTTATTTTCAAGTTCTAAGAAGGATAGTATTTTATATTTTGTGCAATGCTCTCTCCTCATTTTGTCAATACTGTGCCTTGAATTTGTAGCTTTTCTTGTCCTTTCCATGGACTTCCTTTCGACGTGGTATGGAACTGCATGATATATGTTACTTTATTAGTCTGCTCTAACCATTGGCTGTAAGTCTATTTTTCTATGTATTCACCATTTCATTATTATTCTCACCATTAATGGAAGAGTTAAGTGTTTAACATCGCCAGAACTTTGAATTAAGAATAACTCAGCAGCATCAGAATTTTACAGGCTTCATGGTTTACTAATTAATGATAAAAACAAGTGAAACATTTTAAACTGTGCTCATAGAAACGTCTTCGTGGAATTGTTTTTATTTGAGGTGAATGGAACCCAGTAAACCAAAGTTTGATTGCTTGCTAAATAGAGGTGTACTGTTGATAGATGCTAGGAATATGCAGGTGCTTATATGTTCCAAAATGCTGACTGATATTAAAATGCAGGTTACATGGGTGGAACATTCCGAATATGATGAGAGTGCAGTCCATCAACTCTACCGACCCATACTTAGTTCTGGCAGGGGCTTTGGTGCACAGAGGTGGCTTGCTGCCCTTCAACGGTATTACGAGGGCATGGCAATGATTATGTCTCCTAGCATTTTGGGTGAAGATCAGACAGGTCTGGGAATCTGCTCAATCCTTTCTTTATTAATTTGTTTATTTTCTCGAATTAATATTGTTTGTGCCGTCTTTTGTGTTGTAATTATACTATAATGATACAGTGATAAATCTGGGAGGTAAGAAAAGCATGTTAAAGTTAGCACGACGAATGGTGGATAACTTCTGTTCTGGGGTTTGTGCTTCTTCTTTGCACAATTGGGGCAACCTTGTGGCTGGAAATGTGAGTGAAGATGTGAGGATTTTGACCCGAAAGAGTATTAATGAACCTGGTGAGCCAGATGGTATTGTGTTGAGTGCTGCGACTTCTGTTTGGCTGCCAGTTTCACGACAAAGGTTATTTGACTTCTTGAGGGATGAACAATCAAGGAGCCATTGGGACATTTTATCCAATGGTGGAATGTTGCAGGAGATTATCCAAATCCCCAAGGGACAGGGACAATGCAACCGTGTCTCTCTCCTGCGTTCAACTGTGAGTGGCCATAACCAACTTTCAACCTTTTGGTTTCTTAATTTTACCAAGTGTTTAATTGTATAATTTCTGTTTCTTGCAACTTTTTAGGCTGTTGATGCTGATGCGGGTGAGAACAACATGTTAATATTACAAGAAACCAGGAATGATGTCTCAGGTTCGCAAGTAGTGTATGCACCAGTCGACATACAATCGATGAGTGTAGTGACGTCTGGTGGAGACTCTACCTATGTGGCTCTCCTGCCATCAGGGTTTGTGATTCTTCCAGATAATTCATTTAGTAATGGTGAGCCCAGCAACAGCGATGGGAATCCAGTCAAAAGAGATAGCGATAGCAACAATGGAGGTGGATCGTTTTTTACTGTCGGATTCCAAATTTTGGCGAGCAACCTTCCTTCAGCCAAACTTACAGTCGAGTCAGTCGAGACGATTCATAATCTCATCTCCTGCACAATGCAGAGGATCAGAACAGCCTTCAACTAATGGTGGCTTCTTAACTTAGTACATCTCCTTTTCCTTTTCTTTTCGGACATACAAGTATACAAAGTATTAGGAAGGCAAAACAGATAGAATGGACATGAAATAGAGGGAGCTTGAAGTGGCAACTCTGCACAAGTAGGGTTTCAAGTCAAGAACAAACAGCATGGAGGTGATGTGTGTAGGATGACTCAGGATGTTACTGTCCATGCTGAGCTAGTTCTAACTTGGCGACATACCATGGTCTTGTGGTTCGGGTATTGACTAATTAGTTAGCCTTAGCAAATGTTTTTGTTTTGTCCTCTCGTATACAGAAAAACAGTATAGACATTGGAGACTGCTAGTTCTTTAACCTTTTGTGTTATGAAAACAGTTCAAGCTCTTAGGCAATCTGGTGTTTTAACTTACATTTTGCTTCACAGTTTTCTGCTAAGGTTAGCCTGAGTTCTTGCTTGACACCTGATCTTACTCTCGTGTGTTTTGTGTATCCTTTCTGGTGTAAAAACCCTAGTGATTAAAAAGGAACTAGAGTATATTAATCAACGGATTAACCTCGAAGATATTGTGGCAAAAGATCTTTAAATTTTTTTTTATTATTATTAAAATAGTGTTATTTTATTTTAATTTTTATTTTTTTCAACTCCCGGGTTTTAAAACTAAGGTCTGAAAAGCTCAAAGAGCATCCTTGTGAGAAAACAATCCATTGCAAGTTTCAAAATTTCAATACAAAATCACAATTAGGCCCACCATTTTTCACATCAACAACTCGTAAATTGTAATTACACGCACTAAACGAATTTCACTTACCACCTCCAAGTTTTCCAAAAATTCATAATCACCCCTCATTACATTCACAACTTTCCATTTACCCCCACTCAATCATTTCTTGAATTCTTCCCTAACTCTCCTCCACTCTAATAGTCTGTCCTTTCCTCTCCCAATCACTCTCTGCTAAAACCCTACACCCTAAAAATCAAAACATAGAAATGCTAATCTGCATTGCTGTCAATCTCTTAATCTCTAAACACAGAACCCTCAAAACACTTGAATCCACACTCTACAACCTTAAACACACCAAACCCATGTCTCAACCGACATCAATTCCCAAAAAACAACAAAGGCTTCGTGACCATGGATTTGACAATTACATGGAAATCGAAAAAAAGACAAGAAAAGTCTTAAAAGTTTCAATCTTTAATACTTTCTCAGTACAAGCAAACACTTCCCATTTCACGTCTTGACAAACTCGCTGGCAGGTTGGGGTTTAAACACTTTGAAGCTGGTGCTTTTATCCTCAAATTTCCTCATGTTTTTGAGGTATATGAGCATCCAGTTCAACGTGTGTTGTATTGTCGCTTAACGCGTAAAGCATTCAGTCAGATTGTGCAAGAAAAGGAGGCCCTTTTGGCTCAAATTCCTGAAGCTGTTACCAGGTTGAGGAAGTTGATAATGATGTCTAATTCGGGCCGGTTGTGGTTGGAACATGTCAGGATTGCAAGGTATGAGTTTGGTTTGCCTGATGATTTTGAGCATTCTGTTGTTTTGAAGTATCCGCAGTTTTTTAGATTGGTTGATGCTATTGAGACTAGGAATAAGTACATTGAGGTGGTTGACAGAGACCCTAGATTGGTGGCTTGCGCAATAGAGAAAGTTAGGGAGCTAGAGTATAGAGAGAAAGGAATGGATGCTGAGGATGTGAGGTTTAAGTTTATGGTGTGAATTTTCCACCCGGGTTTAAGATAGGGAAGTATTATAGGATTGCGGTGTGGAAATGGCAAAGGGTTCCTTACTGGTCACCGTATGAGGGTATTTCAGGTTATGATTCGAGGTCAATTGAGACTCGGAAGAGGATGGAGAAGAGGGTGGTGGCGAGTATTCATGAATTGTTGTCGTTGACGGTGGAGAAGAAGACTACGATGGAGAGGATTGTGCATTTTAGGATGGCTATGAATTTACCTAAGAAGTTGAAGGACTTCTTGCTTCAGCATCAGGGGATTTTTTATGTTTCAACTACAGGGAATCATGGCAAGCTTCATACGGTTTTTCTTAGAGAGGCGTATAGGAAAGGGGAGTTAGTTGAGCCGAATGATATGTACTTGGCGAGGAGGAAGTTGGGTGAGTTGGTGGTGTTGAGTTCAAGGAAAGCATATGTGGATAGGGGGTTGGTTAGATATATGAGGAACAGAGAAGACGATGAGATGGAGCATTTTAGGAGAGAATGGGAAAGACGGGGAGAGGGAGTATGGTTTGAACTTAGACTTGAGTTGTGATGTTGGTTCTGATTCGACAGATGAGGAGGACAATGTTGATGACATTGAAAAGGCAGAGGAGGCTCAACTAACTGGTTGGCTACATAACATTGGTGGTATAAGGAATCATTTTGGCTCTCAGTTGGCAAGCATCAACAATTACTGAAAATTTACTACTCCTGGGGATGATGATGCAAAGCAGTGAATCTCAATTATACGCATCCGAGATGTTAGAAGAAGCGAATTAAATGGAATTGGGTCATTGAGGAGGACTTATATTTGCGGGAATACTATTGGTTTTTCAAGTGGCTTCTGTGTTGTTTCATTGCAATGTGATCCTTTTTGTGAACTGAAGTTACAGTAAAATTCACTGTGCTTGATAAACTGTAAAGGCTTCCGCTTATTTTTTATTAAATTATGTGGCCTTTGCATATCCACATGCATATTTGATCAAATGGTTGGCATATTCTTCTTTCCTTGAATTGCTGTAGAGTGTTGCTTGCTTATAAATTGAAAAATTTGTCAGATTGTAGCACTTGTCAGACATGGAAAATGTATGTTAATAATGAGCTATCAAGCCTTAGTGCCTATCTATATTCAAAGTTGAACATGATCAAAATATATTTCAAATCCTGAAGTAATTCTATTATATTGTCTTGCATGATGGTTTCTGATTCCACCACAGTGGTCACAGTAGGATGGCTGTCACCTCTCACCAATTTCTGGGACCCGATATATTCCAAGTACTATCAGAAAATTGGCTTTGAACTCCGTAAGCATTCTAATCTAACGACAGCTAATATTTGGTAACAATTGCCCAGCTGTGCTTGGCAGGTACTAATCATCAATCTGTGAGCTTTTGCATCCATTTCCAGTGTTTATCTTGTCTCTATGCAGATTTGCCACTGGCTGTGCTTAAAATTAATCATGTGGTCTAACAATGCTTTTTTTTTTTTGGCTCAATTGTATTTCAATGCATTCCTCTTCTTCTTTCATAATATTGCCGGGTTTTTTCCCCAAAAATTCTCGTGATTTTAACAGCCTTCTTGCTTGTACAATTCATGGAGCTAGTTGACTCCTTGCGAGGAGATGAGCTCAACAAGCATTGCCAAGTTTTCAGTTTTATGTAGAAGGATGTGATAGGCAGCTTTGTTCTTGGTGGCATGGTTTTCCTTTCATGAAGGAGCGTTGGATTGGTTAGCTAAAGGCTACCTCAGTTTTTGTTTACTTTCTTGCTCATGTTTGCAGTGTAGCCAGCGACTGAGATTCTGATGACAGCTCACTAACAGTGCCTTCATGAGCAATCAATTTTATGTATGCATGGCCACTCTGGTATCCAAATTAGTGCCCCCGGCCCCAGCCTCAACAAGTAATTAACTTAGAGGACATTTTATGCAAGAGGAAGTGTTCAAATTGCCCATGTCATCCAGGATCACGGTGATCTCATGCCCTGACTTCAGAATTAAGGTTTCTATACTGACATTACAGCTTGACTAATATATCACAGTAATATAACAACTGATTTTAACTGTCTCAATTCAAATTAGTTGTTTGCTTTATGAACGTATTTTCCTACATGCCATTTGCATTCCCACCTATATGATGTGATTTAATTGTACATTGTAACTGTCTTGTACCATGTGATTAGTTTTATGGAAATTCTCAGATTTGGTGTGATAGGTCTTCGGCTTCCCTTCTGTTTTGCCTCCTTATGAACAAAGCAGAATTTCCTTTTTAGTTATCTGATTAAGAAACCCTCCCCACCAGAGAAATTAACATTTAATTTGGTTGAGATCAGGTTACTTAGAAATCATTGAACTGTTTCAGATTTTAGGAAGACTAACATGTGATATATATGTGGATATATTCATGTTTATAGTGCTCGTATGCATATGCAAGTGTCTGTATATGTTGGGATCCTATCAAACTCTCCAAAAAATTGCAGTCCTCAAATTTTAGGAAAGAAAAGTAAATCAGATAAAGAACTCTAATTATTTAAAATGCAACATACCATAAGATACCAAAAACTTGTGTAGTTACAAGTTACCTTAAACATTTCCCACAAGCCAGCAATTCTTGGTTTTAGATTCCAATTGTTACATATCATCTCTAGCTCCTTGCCATCTTCTACCCTGTGATTCCACCATGTTGGTTGTAGGCAGTCACCAATTTCTGGAGTCCAAGATTTAGCGAGAACCGAATGCTAGTATCTTCTTGTTTTTTTCTTTTATGTTCGAAGTATAGTCTGAAACGTAGGGCTTTGAACTCCATATGCATTTCTAATCCAAGGATAGACAATTTGTGATATGAATTGTCCAGTTGTGCTTGTGCAAAAATCAACCATCAGTGCATGAACTTTTGTATTCATTTCTTAATGTTTATTTGGATCTTTGCATTTTTGCCATTCACTATGATTTAACAAATAGAAGATATTCAATCATTTTCCCCATTTGTATCTGAATGCAAGCAAGCACTCTCCCTGCACTACTTTTTTTTTAATTTACAAGTTAATTCGGTAAAAAGTACTGATTATACCCTTTCTTGCTTGCAGAAATCCCGGAACTAGTTCGACTCATATCTTGCCATGATTTGAGATTTCCTTTTTATCATGCGATCAAGGAGTGGATTCAACGAGCAACATCATGTTTTCAGCTACATCATATGGATGCGACAGCCTTTCTTCTAACCAAGTCAAATGTATCTTCTTCCTGACATTATTTTTGCTTCATAAAGGTTCCATGGATGGTTATCTGGAACCTATCTCAATTTTTACTTACCTAAATACAAGCCTGTGTTTCTTGCATAGCCAGCTATTGAGATTCTGCTGACAATTCACAAAACTAAATGATGCCTCAACAAGGATATAAGCAATCTCCGGCATCCAGTTTAGGATCCACTATAGGAATAACTTGGCAGACAGTTTATGCTTGAGCAACTTTACAGATGGGCCTCCTTCATCCAGTATCTTGGTATATTTTCTTACCTCAGACTACAGCAAACACCCTTTTGCTAACCTTGTACCATGCTGAAATTACTGCTTGACTGATGTCCAGCATGTCTTAAAGTGGACGCTGTCTGGCTTGGATCTTTTGTAACATGTGACTAATTTTATGGTAATTTTCAATCTAGCATACTTTTACTGAATCAAGTTTGCAGGTCTGGTGGGTATATTTGACATCAAACCTGAACAGATATAAATGAAAGAAAAGGCCCTTATCAAGTGACTGATGCAAACGTATGATCCACGTCTGTTTTCACTTGGACTAACCCTAGTTGCTTCTCCCACCTGTAAGTTGTAACCATGGAAAACTACAGATACCAGTATCTAGGGGTAGATCAGCAAGGTTCAAGACTACTGACTACCTATCATGAACAATTATTAAATCAACTGCCATGTGTTAGCACCATCAGTCTTTGAAGGGGCATGCTCATAAAACCTTGATTTGGTCCACCACCAGAGAGCATTCATTTCTATGGCCATGAATTTTGTTAAACACATCATTAACAATACTTTTTTTCTTTTTACACATTTAGATGATTAATGAGGTATGCTTTCTTCGTGATTATCAAGGTTCAAGATTTCAATAGTTGTCAGAAATAAAATTTTCATATATATTTTTTTTAGTTTTATCATGGATTAATTATTTTTAATCAGATAAAAAAATGGATTCAATCTTGATGTATGAAAGCTGTCAAAAATATTATCATTTTCTTACTTTCAAGAAATAGGTTTGTCTACATAGATTATATTCTCATGTATCCTTTCATGTTCTATAGATAAATCCATGCTGAAATTGTGTGCCTCCATTTATTCTTCAAGCAATTTATTAGACTTGGAATCCAATTTTGTACATGGAAACTTGTTATTATCCTGTACTACACATCATTTGAATTGCAGGTATTTTCGCTAATTAAGAGATTAAGAAGAGAAATGTGTTGCTCCCATTAATGAAGTTCAAATTTTAATGATCTTCCATGGGAGAAGAATTTTAAAAATTAATAATCAAATACATAAATTCTGCACATTAAAATGAACTTTGAAGGCACTCTACATCAATTTTTTTCTTGCGAAGAAACCTCTCTTACACGACAAACTCTCTCCTTTTCACTCTGCTACTCGGTTGCAATTTGGCAATAGTGCTATGGATCGGTTTATTTTGCGTATAATACCTTTTAAGATGTATTTTCCATATCTTTTCATGTTTATTTTTGAAATTATGTTTGTTTTCTATAAAATATTTTATAGGAAAAATAATTAATGAAAAACATTTATAATTAATCTTTAATTTTAATTTATTTGCTATAAAATATTTTACAGATCATGAAATGTTGTAAAATATTTAAAATATCATCTAACTATTTCAACCATTATCACCATCTTTTCATCCATCACCCCTGCCATCTCATTTCTCACCAACACCACCACAACAAAAAAAAAATATTTTACGAGAAAATATTTTCGGGTCAAACATTAAAAAATATTTTACATATAAAATAATTTACGGGAAAACATTTTACATGTACGATATTTTTTATTTATAAAATATTTTATGCAAAAAAAAATAGACCCTAATATCATAGTAAACTTCTACTTTCTAAAATTCTAATACAGTTTGAAATATTAAAATAGTATTTAGTTACTATCTTAAAAAAAAAAAAGCAAAATAGTTGAGATAAAAAAAAATTGTTTATGTCTTTTCTATTTTGAAATAATATAACTATTATGAATATAAATTTAATTTATATCTTTTTTCATCCAATTAAACATATTTATGCCCTTTAGGTATTAGTTTTTTTTTTTCAAACATATCAACCAAACATAATCTAGAAAAAACATATATTTGCAATTTGCCAATTTTTTCTTTATCATTAAAGGAAGAAAATAATACTCGACAAGGAATAAACATTTTTTCTACTATTGTTTCCACTTCCCATCTAAAATTCTAAATTAAAGGAGGAAAAAAATAATAATTTTAGAAATTGGTCTCCAAAATTTCCCGGATTAGATCACCTCCCTATCAAGTCCATCTCCAATCAAACGGCCCACATCTCACCAAACTTAACCTAATAGTTTTTGCGTAAATCCCTATGTACGAAGTAATCTCATGTGGTGTCCTCCACTTCATCTACAATCAACAACCATTAATTGCCGTCTGATTCAAGCATGGTTTTTTAAATGCTATATATGTATGTATGTATATTATATTAATATTAATATTAGAGTACTATTTATTATATTAGATTTTAAAAATATAAATATACATGTCTTGGGATAAGTTTGGATTGAGTTTTGGATCAGATTTGATAATATTTATATTTTATTTATTATCTTTAAATTTAATAAAATAACTATAAAAAACCTTATTTGTTCAATACACTTAGTTTGACATCTATATATATATATATATATATATATATATATATATATATATATATGTATATATCTAAATTGATTGCCGTTTCTTATTGTTCGAGAGGGTATTAGCCCGGTCTGGTCTTGCAGCTGGTTAATAAAGGCGTTGCTTGATTTCCCTTTTCGCTCATAAAAGAAAATGGAAGATGTTGCTCTTTCTTTGGATTAATTATTCATTGTTTCCAGAAAAAATCCCAGGTTCTCACATAAATAGGGGCCATAATTAGTGATGGTATTGGTAAATAACTTGCATGCATGTAAGAGGAGTACTCTGCATAATTTTCTTTTCTTGTCTTTTCAGTTTGTTTTCTTCGACCACGTCGAGGAAGGTCAAGTACGCAAATTGTCGATCTAGAACTCATGCCTGTATTCCTCAAGCTCGGGCCTTGACTGAAAAATTAAAGCCGGTGGCTTTTTTTTTTTTTTTTGCAGGGATAATGGCAAAGTCAGTGGCATTTGTTTTTTATATTTTTTGTTCAGTAGAAGATTCAATGGGTCTTCAAGGACACGATGAAATATCTTCTTTCTTTCTGTCCTTAAATTTGCATTAGATATCCCTATCATGGTTCGAAACTGAACCCAGTCACATACTTTAATGATGATACCAAACTGTTTTCGAATGACATTTGAAGATATCATGAAATGTTAACACCATGAACTTAATCCGCTAAGCTGGTATGAACTTAATTTCATGCATGGAATAAAGAAAGGAGCAAGGCGATGACAAGAATCCGTAGCATTTGCCTTTGTATGTAATTCTATGCACAAACTAGAAGGGCTGTGGTGTATCTGTACTTGTCAATTTCAATAAAGAGATAAAATGAAGGAGATGAAGTTATATATATATATATATATATAGCTTGAAGACTCCTTGTTGTATCGACACCAAACGTACGGGATGGGAGTTAATTACAAGCAAATAATATTAATAGTAGTAGAGGAGTTGCCACGAAATTTATTTATTAAATTAAGTGTTAATTAATATGCTACCGTATTCCAAGCCATGAAATATAAGATGCACGAGGGAAGCAAGAAGAAGCCAAGTGCCAAAATAAGTACAAGTTTAATGTACTTGTTAATTCATAACAATTTAACTGGATTGTTTGCCACGCATGGCGTTATGTTATGCCCAGAGCAGAACCCTAATTTAATAAATTGCTAGTAACTTTCAAGTCCAAAAACCCTACATCTCATACTTATAAAGAAGCTTAATAATTTATATCATGTCACTTACATCTACACAAGTCATAGGTCAGCTTCAACCAAATGGTGAGTTTCTGCCTTGTGGCATGGCGCCAGTATTGATCATAGGGCTCATCCTTTCGGCTGCTAGTGGTGATCTTCTTGGGGATGGCCTTTTTAGCTTTGCTGATGCTTCAAATTTCTTCTCATCCAGTGCATCACCCTGAAGCGCTGGCTTTATTTCATACATGTCAGATATGGAATCCAGATCAGTACCCCTATCCATTGATGGTGGTGCCATCTGGATTTGATCACCTTTGAAAGGATCATCTTGGGGTTCAAGACATGCCGGTCCTGATCCCAAATCCTGCAAACGCAGATCGTCCGGCCAAATCAAAGGGCTCTTTCCACTACCATCGTAAGGACTAGGCCTCTTCTTTCCCAAACAAATGTTGTCGTTGTTCGGCATGAAACCATCGAGTGATGGCCTATCCATATTGTGTTGAAGGTCAAGTTGGTCACCCCCATAAATGTTAAGGTCTTGAAATGCTGGAAAATTCAGCGTGCCAAATTCTTTCATTGCACCCATACCAGGAATTCCTTGATTCCCCATTCCCTTATAGCTTCCAGAAGCCAAGTTTTGATCACCTGCTAGGGTTTGGCAAGCTTTCTCCAACAAACTTTGTATATATTTCCCTTGAGCCTCGGTCCTTAATTGAAGGTGTCTTTGAACCTGGAATTAATTTATATGCATCAAATAAAGTCTACACGGACTGTCTTTATTAAGGAAATAGTTTATATATAAAAAAAAGGGGTGGAGTAGATGTTGAGAAACAATCGATCTGTGCTTACCTCTAATTGTTCATGCAGTCTTCTCTGCACCTCCATTTGCATCCTAATCGCATCAATCATGTGTGAGTTACTGCTATGTACAGTTTCACACATATATTCCACAGAAATGAAAGAAAGAAACTTAAGCGATTTTGTTTATATCGTTATTGTTATCCTTAGAAGAAAATGAAAATTGCATGAACTCTGCTTGTTCGTAATTGTTTGGTTTAAGAGAGAGGTATTTTTGAATGTAATACTTACTCATTCATACTGCGGCTCATCATGCCAGATGAAGATGCTGCACTTCGTTGAAGATCTAACGCCGAAGCTGCTTGCCATGGAAAATTATGAAAAAATTAATCTGATCATTTTGATCACATTGTGCATGTATAAGAATCAAAGCAAGGAAAATTAAAATAGAACAGGTAAGCATTTAGATTAATTTTAGCACTCTCTGTGTAAAGCAAAAGGAAGGAAAGGAGTCGAATCCGAGTCTTTCCTTGCCACCTTTAACAACCGAAAGGATAAAAATAAAAATAAAAATAAAAACCCTGTATATAAAGATGGCTTAATTAGCTCTCTTACCATCCTTAATTGAATGATCATTGAAATCCTTGTGTGGTTGCTTTCCAAGTCTGAATTTCTAAATTAAGAGAAAAGAAACGTTAAAGAAATGAAAATTAAAGATAGAAGGAAAAGAATGAATGAAATCAAGCCAACCCTACATCGAAAATGCCGCAAAGGTGTCAATACAAAAGCAAAAGAGGCATGAAAGAATGTTCTATTCAAACCTGAAGATGGCTTTTGAGGTGGTAAAGGGTAAGACCCTTCACACCCATGACTCTCATGATAGTTTTGGGAGTGGCCTCTGCAAATTTTTTGATCAAGCATAGAGAGGGGGGGCAATAGAACACGTATTAGAGAGATTGAAGAAGTTATCAGCACAAACAAATTAGGAACGTACATAAAAATAGAACTAAAGACTAGCTAGTCAAAGAGAGATTAAGTACTATCTGGGCCTCCAAGCTGAGTAACGGCATCCACAAAGCGTTCATGGAGCTCAACAGTCCAGCGGAGACGGGGCTTGGGGTCTGTGGTGAGGACAAGACCAGAGTCCCCTTGAACACACATGGGTCTATCATGGGAATTCATAGTTGAGGGTTTCTTGGTATGGAACATTCTCTCTCTCTTTCTCTCTCTCTCTAAGAGACTCTGGGAATACAAAGAGATTCAAGAACAAATGCGATGCAAATAGGGAAGAATAGGGTGCGTTTTTGAAGAAGAAGAGAGGGTGGGATTTGTTTCTCTCCCTCTCACACACACTAGTAGAAAGCAAGGTGGGGGGGGGACAAGTTAACCTTGCATAAAAGAAAACGTATAGTAATACCAATAAAATAAAATAAAATAAAGTATCTATCCCTAATGTGCAGCCCTACAACCTTTGTCAAAAGATACCCTCTCTCTATCTCTCTTCCTTAACTGTAGCAATCTACCCTAAATTGAAACACCATTGCCAAATTACTTGTTTCTAAAAAGATATTAGAATTCATAGAGATAGAGCGCGTGAGAATCTTTATGTTTTGGGGCTGTATAGATGTACCTGTAATATTGTCAGAGAGGAGAGTAGAATACCTTTTATATCACCAAAAGAAGAATACATCTTTTTTGTAGTGTTATTCTTCTACCATGTGAAGCTTTTTTTGGTATTAAGATATGAGAAATGGAGGCCCTCTTGCAATCATGATGACCACGATATGTTTTGTACTTTACCTCTCTTCTTTTTTTCTTTTTTTATTTTTGGAGGGGGGAAGAGCAATGCTCTGCGCGCATATAAACCTAGATATGTCTTACCAGACATTATGTGCATGGATGGTCACTTGACATCATTTCTCCTGTTTCGTAGTACAATCCACTTTTTAGCTTATTATGAACCAATAAGATTATAATTGCCAAGATGGTTTGGAGCGCAAAGACAGGCTTTAGTTCATGTCATTGCCAACAAAAAGGTTTCAATGATGCCTTAAATGATTAAGACACTCTCTATCTTGGCTTGTTGATTATATATATATATATTGGCACAATAATGATTGTCATTTCGGATTATATAGTTATCTAACTCTTATATATATTGAAAATCTTCTCCTTTTCTTGTCATAATTATATATATATATATATATATATATATATATATATATATATATCCAATTGTTATTAATTTTATTACAAAAATTGTTTTAAGCCCCCAAGGAATATATTGTGTCTTTGATACCCAGGTCTAGTCAGAGACTTCAGCTATAATTAAGTCGGAACAGGATATAGTTTATTCAAAAAATTAGCTTTATTAAAACTTTAGAAATATTCCAGTTTACAAATAATTAATGTCCTGTGTAGTCTTGATTAGTGTGTGTTTTGGATTATGACGTAAGTTAAGGTATTTTTCATTTGAAAATATATTAAAATAATTTTTTTTTTATTTTTAACATTAGTACATTAAAACCATTAGAAAACATTAAAAAAATTAATTTAATATTTTTTTAAGCTAAAAACACTTTTAAAAACAGAAGTAAAAGTACTCTTAAACACTCAAATAGATCTAATTCATGTCCATTTGTCACTTAGAGATTGTAATAATTATATAGCTAGAGATTGACTTGAAATTTTAGGTGGAGGATATATATATTAATTAACCATTAATATTATCCTCCTGTTAGATTCTGAATTTATTTAGACTTTCTTTGCAAGAAGTGATCTAGATCTCTTTGGCCTACTAAAAGAACTGATTGATATGTTTGTAATAATAATTATCTTGACATTTCTTTTCTAAACCTCTTTTGTGCACATAGAGTACTTTCACAATACCGTGGGGTATCATTGTTCATTCAGAGTTTTTTTTCTTTTCTTTTCTTTTAAAATATATATTTTTATATCAATTAATTTGCATATATTGAAATTAAATTCTATTTTACAATATCTATGCATACATCCTCGTGAAAATTTTGATAGATTTGAATTCTAAATGCTAAAAAACGGAAGCAAAATCCTCAACAAGCCAGCCGATCTCTCCACGATAATTGTTGGAACATCTTTGATCTATAGATGTACGAACATCGTTGATGATGACGAAATCTTCACACGTGTCCTCATGCAATTATCAGTACTACTGTATCCAGTTCTTATATACGTTTTCTGGTCATAAGTACGTACAGTGAATAACTGATGAAGATTAGGAACGACGTGCCCCGCATGAAAAATAACTCTTGTTTATTTTTGAAAATAGTTAAGCCGGCCCGCAGTATCCTTAATTTACTTTAAACTCAATTAGCTCTTAAGAACATCACTCCATGTGGTGATTAAGTTTTATATGATCTGTGGAGAAGATTTTTGTATCATTGTAGATTTGCTTCAGTATTGGAGTTACATTATAATTATACTTGTACAAAAACAAAAACATATTTAAAGGCAGTTGTGCGTGGCAATGGATATTTGCAAGTAGAATTTCTTGATATCTATTCTTTACTTATTATTTATTAGGTAAAAAAATTAGATATTTATAAGTTATTTATCCAGTTTTGGGTATTCATATGAATATTAATTATCTGAATATTATTTATTATTCAATAAAAAATAAAATAGTTAATATATATATATATATATATATATTTGAAGTGTGTGTGTTTATTAAATGCAAAAATAATAAATATTATACATATATGTATGTTTTATATCAAGTTGAAATATGTATGTATCATATTGTATTTAAAAAAATCTAAATGTTCTACAAATATATCTATATAATATAAATATATATTTTAGATTAAGTTAGGGCTGATTTCGGGTCAAGTTTGATAATATAATCATACCCTACTCATTACATATTGTGTAATGTAACTATCCAGAAAATATTCACTCATTTGGATCGGGTCGGTATTCGTATGGTTCAGATTAAATTATCATCCTTATTTAAGCAAGTCCTCTAACTTTAAAAACTATGGTATCTTTTTTCAAAAAAAAAAACTTAGGTGTTGTTGCCTTTTTAAAAACAAATTATTTTTTGTTCTTCGTTTTTATTTTCATTTTTTTAAAAACTAGTGTTTTCAAGATTTTTCATCAGCCATGCTAAGTTTTACCTTCTTTTTTTTTTTTGTCCAAGTAGTGTTAGTTCTTTACCATTATTTTTTTATTTTCAAAATTTTAACAAAAAGAGGCATGCAATGATACCAAACGAGATTCAACAAAGCATCTTGGATTTAAACATAGTGGGGGATAAATGTAGTTTTTATTAGAGATGAGAAAAGCACCGAACAAATAGACAAGGTTGAACCATGCACCTTTTAGGAGCTCTCCTGTGGCTGGTACCGAGGACGTGAACATCAATGCATAAAGCTAGGGTTTCGAGTATGGAGCTTTTGATGACAGGATTTGGGGACCTCTCTTCCTCTAAAGCTTTGCTGCTGGGCTCATCTTCTGGAATTAAAGATTGTCCTGACATGCATTTCATCCAAGCCATAACAAACAAAAGAACCCTAATAGGGTCAAAGCCAACAAATTGACACTGGGCCCCACGCGCGCATGGTAAAGAAGTATAGTAATTAAATCAGATTAGGGGTGGGAAAAGGAAAATATTTGTGGTATTCGGTTATAATTAATTGTTAATATTTACTTAATAATAAATAAATAAATATAAGAAGAAGAAGAGAGAAATAAGTGGGAGAATATACAAATATATTTTTATTAATCTTGATATGTACGAATGTGTTTTTACCCTATTGAGCATTTTAAAATTTCCAGGGGAAAGCTGGGAAAAAAAAAGTTTTTTTTTCCTACTAGATTTGGAACAGATTTCTCAGTTAATTTAAATATGTATTTTTATAAATATAATATAACATATAAGAATTAATACATAGTAAAACTAAATATTAAGTCTATGAATATTGAACTTTAAGTCCTGACACACTTAAATATTAAAAAAACAATGACAAATTTAATATTAATTAAATTTATTTTAAAAAATCATCAATCATTCAAAAAATTTATTTGATGAAACGCCAAAAACAGTGTGTGTGTGTGTGTGTGTGTGTACATCGGGTTTGGAATTGGCACAAAGCTTGGTAGCATTTTCTTATCTTGTTTCCGTGTTCGTTTTGAAAAGGAAAAGAAAAACTTTCACACTCACAGATCTCATCTCTCGATATGAATTGAAGATTTCATCACTCGTAAATAATTGAGATGATCATCAACAAAAGGGAGGAGTCCATGTTCAAACATATTCAAAACCAAATATACTAGATTTGTTGTTGTTAACTGGGTTTAGTAACAATTAATTAAGCAATTAGACTCCAGAAATTTGAAACGTCGATCCAACTCGTGGCAAAGTCAATCACTCAGTATTTTAAAACAAAGCAAATTAGCGCGTTCCCTCGTATGGAAAGCAAGTCTTGAGAGATCTAAAAAAGGGAAATGGAAGCTATCAACTGAAATCTAACAAATGGGAATAAATGCTTTCGTCTTTGACAATCAAAGGAAGATTCGATCCTCTCCCACCAAAAAAACAATCTCACGCTCAAAGACTTGTGTTTCTATGAAGAGTACGTTTCTTCAAGTTCATATCCATGAAGAGTTAAAATCTCAAATGTTTTTTTCTTTTTCTTTTTTTCTTTCTGGAAGCCATACGAGTTAATTATATGTTAACCGTCCAAAGCAAGCCAATTATGCATGTAAACCAAGTGGAAAACAAGCTGGTTTGGGTCACCATTGAAGTGCAGGTGGTATATATGGCCATATATAATGGCCAGCCCCCCACCACACTTGGCAATAATTAATTAATTAATTACCATGAAATTGCTTTGTATTTTGGCTCTGATCTATCCATATGTGGAAGATGACATTTCATTTAGATTTGAAGATTCCTAGCTTTTTGGACTAACACATTAGCTCACTATTTGTGCCTTTATAATATAACCAAGCAAAGCTAAGGTCTAACTTTTAGTTCATTATATTTGAAGCCTCTAATCCAGTGGGAAAATGGTTGGCTTGATTTTAAGGGCATGCTAGCTTGAATTTCAAGCATCTTTAAGATGAATATATTCTCTAAAATGAATATATTCCTTTGAAGGTGAATTTGAGGGACCCATCTTTATGTACGCTTATAATACTTTAGAATAGTGTCTTTTCTATCCTGCTCGCCCTAGTGAATTGATGGGATGTTTCATTCTCTATGACTAAAATAATAATTAAGAAAAATGGTCCACAAATGATTTGTAAACTCATGAATCGAATTCACCAAAAAAAATAATTCTAAACTCTCCATAAAATCTCCAGAATGAGTCTCTCTATTTCATCAAGAACAGGTGGATACCATGAACAAGTATGAGACTGCTCCGTTGCATCCTGCGAACAAGAAATCAACTGCTAAATATTAATAAATAGACCTGTTCTCTTGAAATGTGCTCAGAGGTTCAGCTATATATATACAGCGATGATGAAGAAGATAAAAGGATTTATCTAAAAATATATAGAAGATAAAGGACCGGTAAGTAAGTTGGCAGAAGAGGATCTTGCAAAGCTACATAAAATATGGAATATATGACATTCCATTGGCGAAACACCTTTTGTTTGGAATACAAGATATCAGACCGTCTACACAACTTAGATTTCCCCGCCTTTCTCTCATTTTGATACTCGATTTTACCTTTTACTTTACGATGTGCTAAAGCTAAAATATTCCTATAGCTAGCCTAGATAATAACATTTCCACTATTGGATTTTGTATAACTATACATTACTGTAGCATTATTAGATGGATTATAATTAGAGAGGGGAATAATTAAGGAGGGTTTTATGATTTTTAAGTGAAGATGATGCGGACTGGGCGACTATGTTTTCTACGTGGTTAGCAGTGTTTTAAAAAATATAACAATAATCATTTCTAAAGCTGCTCAGACAATATTGTAACGAATAAAGCTTCGAAACGGGCTCTTTTTTTTTTATTTCGATTGTACTTCCTAATATAATTTGAAAAAAATCGCTTCCCCTCAAAATTAAGTAATTTTCTTTTGGTTCTATTGATATTAGAATTTGATGATGATGCCCTTTATTTTACTTTAACATCAAAAGCACTTTCTAAAGCGCAGATTCTCAAACACCACCTAGTAATCTTGGCACATGCATTTTCAATTTGAAGACAGATCAATCCTATTATTTCTTGATTAATTGAGATGACTTTTGTGTACAAAATGAAAAAAAAAACAAAAGTTTAGGAACTGGAAAGGTTGAATTGTTTGTATTAATTTTTTTAGTTTTATTAATAAAAATGAAATCTTAATTTTCTTGGACGAAATTGAAACCTTAGTTCAATAGCTAAAAAAAACAATAAATACGCGGTCCTTTTTTTTTTTAGATAGAAAAAACATTAATTTATCTTTATATTAGAAACAACAGCAGCATATACTCATACAAAGGAGTTGTTGCCTCGTAATTTCCAACGTATGATTATATCAGTAATATTTACACCAGATACACAAGGAAGACATGGCAGATTTTCACATCTGCCTGCCTTGTATCTTCCTTTCTCCAGTGCAAATAGAGAAGCAAGATTGCTAGGCCGGTGTGCTAAGGCTTTCTTCTCATTAATTATACTAACAAAGAAAACACTAACAGAAGAAAAGAGAAGGCAATTAACCATTTGCGCATAAAAAGGATCACAAGTATTACCCAGAAGCAAAGAAAAAGAAAACTATCTCGATGAAAGGGTTTAGAATTAGAACAGACAGCAGCAAGATACGTTATTAATTTATCTGGGAAAAGGTGCAAACTTGCATTTATTTACGTACACATGTTGTGATGCCCTGTTTGCTGGTCATCTTCTACGCTTAAGATTCAGAAAGTCGAGACTGCACACTCTCCCCAAAATCCAGCTACCTTCAGATTATGAGCCGCATTAATTGCCTGAATAAACCGAACAACAAGCATTTTAACTGAAAATTTAAGTTTAATGGGAGCAACCAGATTCCAAATATATACAAACCTTGAACCTCATTTTCTGTTCATATCGCCTAAGCAGACATATTTCATCTGCACGGCATGCAAGAATACCTCGTTATGATGATAGTAAAAGTCTAAAAGAGGTGCAAAATAAACCAAGAACTTGATCCTTAGGAATTGAAAACCAGGGTAATTAGTAAATCATCTCCCTCACACATAAATACAGATTGAAAACCCTCAAATAGAAAGAATAAAGAAATGTAGATCTGTATGTGTGTGATTAAGTTGATAAACAATGCAGTCCTAAAAGCAAGCTACAAGATTAGAATACCCAATTTGTGTTCTTAAACATGGGAGCGAGAGGGAGAGAAGATTTCTTTCACTTTTTCCTAAGATGCATTAAAAGTAATCTTTACCTCCAGATATTCATCCATTCCATACTTGGAGCCTTCCCGTCCAAGACCAGATTGTTTAACTCCTCCAAATGGAGCTACCTGTTTTGCAACAGACATTTCTTAAGTTTTAAGAAGCCAATCTATGGTTTCCAATGGGGAACACAGGATAAGTCCCACCTCTGTTGAAATAAGTCCTTCATTGACACCAACAAGTCCATACTCAAGAGCTTCAGTGACACGCCATGAACGTTGAACATTGTTTGTGAAAATATATGCAGCTAACCCTGCATCGTTTACCAGAAAAGATAAGCTAGAATCCTGTATAACAATTGACCATAAGTCTGTTTACCATGACAATAGATAAAGACAATAGTATGGAAAATGAAACTGGGTTAAGGAGTATATTACATACTTTCATCTGTAATACTCTCAGATAATTGATATTTAAAATGATAGCAATGAGGAAACAAAAAGATAAATACGTGTGCATGTATGCATGTAAAGGCAGACGAAAGAACCTGCTTTTGTGTTATTAGCCATCAAGATGGCTTCTTCCTCAGTTTTGAACCGCAACAGAGGTGCCACTGGGCCAAATACTTCCTCCCTGAAACAAGGCAGAGGAGAGCATATTAACATCCTGAATGGGTATAAACCTATAGGTAATGTTAAGGAACTTCAATGACATGGATTAAAATTATGTTAATGTAAACAAATCAATGATGCCGCATTTAACAAACCAAAAGCTAACGCTACTGATATCAACAATGTGCAAACCAAAATACTTCAAAGAGCAAAAATGAAAATGCAAACCACACCGTGCTCCATTATAAACCTACACATATCCATTAACTCTTCGAGCTAAGCTCTGATTAATAAGAAAGTTCTATAATTTGAAAATGAATTTGCAGCAAGTTAATTATGAAGTACCAACTCCAAAATCACATAAAAGAACTGAAAGCAATGGCCAGTCCTTCAACTTCATTTGATTAAAAGGCAGTATTTGTGGATGCAACATTTCCTAAGGAGCCTTCAATTTTGTCATCTACTGCGAACCTGGATTAGTCCCCGATCAATAAACAATACCTCAATTTTGGTTTGTCTAAGAACATTAACCTTAAGTTTGCAATTGAATTTTACATGCCATGGTTAAGAAAGAGCTAAAAAACAAAACCACCATGAGTGTCCATGATTAGATGCCAAAACCTAAAGGTTGGCCTGTTAGTTTTTAGCATGGCTGCATGTTTCAACCAGCTGCACTGAAGGTAAGAATGTATACCCATCAGCAAGTGGCAGAGAACAACAGCCACTATCCTTTTACCTGTTGTAAGAAAGCTGATGGACATCTTTAATTATACAGCTGAGAATTGCAGAATGAATAAATTATCTTCATGTATTTACCTCGATAGAAGCATTGCTTCAGTGACATTGCTAATTATGGTTGGTTCATAGAAATTCATTCCAAGGCTATGCCTTTTTCCCCCAAGGAGGACTTTTGCTCCCTTCAAGTACAATTTTGGTTAATTAGAAATGAGATATATACAGAACAAATAATTGAAGAACAATTATGCCAGTGAAACTTAATTACTGTAACCAAGTCTATTATTTGGCTTCAGCTTTTCATATAATGAAGTGCGAGGGAACAAAGAAACAGAATGTCGAAGTAACCTAATTGCATTATAGAATTTTTTGGCGTTGAAAATATTACAAATACTTCTAGGTTTCACCAAAACATACAAAAGTTTACTCCAACCTCCAAAAGTTTTCTCCCTTGGTCATAAAAATATAATGCTATCATAGGTCGAGTGTATTGCGGGGAGGAAGAGGAAATATTGGAAGATGTAAAGACAATATAATGCATGAAGTTTTATTCAACCTAGTACATTGAATAAGATAAAGCAGAAAAGGCAAACCTTAAAGATGGCATCTTGAACAAATGATTCAACCTGAAACCCAAATCACAAAGGGACCAATTGACAACAAATCTCATAAATTAAAAAGGATTATCACAAGCAAGATGGCTGGCCAATTGTATGTATAAAATGCAACTAACCTTCTGGACTGCAGCTTCATTAATTAATGGACCCTGTGAGGAAACTAATAGTTATCACCATGATCTGTTCACTTCAAATCTCATGAAAGTAGCTAATAAAAGGTTCTAGATGTATAAACACAACAAACTACATCTCTGCATGAATGTGTGATTAGAATATCTTCATCCAAACAAATTACAGACTCCCTATTACCCAAAGTCTAGTACCCTTCGACTTTCACAAAGATTAAGAAGGAACAATTAATGGGATGACATGTTTATCCATTCCTTCATCACTTTCTAGTATTACCCTTTTATTATATTTCAGAACCAATCATATCAAGGTGGTTGGGCTAGTGGTGAGAGGTTTGATGTGCAAAGTAGTTGATCAAGGTTTGAAACTACAAAGAAAGAACAATTTTTTTAAGTATATTAATCACAACTTTTTTAGCATGCGTGGGCATTATTTTCTTGCTAAATCACATATTATAATCTAAATAAATAGTACAATTAAGACAATTTTTCATTGTAAATTCATTGATATATTTACTCCCTCAATTAATAAGAATTGTGTTTGAAAAACTCAAGAAATAAAGAGTTTTATTTAAATCTAGTTTTACGAGGGAGAAAGTAGTTGAATTAAAAATAAAATAAAATGAGTAAAATTAAGGATATAGCAAGAAGACCAAATGGTTAATAATTTTGACTTTTCATAGTCGGCAATAATTTTAGGACAACTCAAAATGGAAAGGTGGACAAACTCTTCGAGATAGGGAGCAATAAAGATGATAAAGCAGTCTAGCATGTGTCACCAACCATTGAAATGCTATCATCCCTAGAAACTGCTAAATCTAGGAAACATAGAATACTTGACTAGCTTTGCACAAATTATTATTCAACAAGGGAACAATTACAAAATATTTTAAAAAAAAAAATGCAACCCCTACCTGCGTCACACCTTCGCTAAAGCCATCCCCAACTTGCATACTCTGAACAGCTTTTGAAAAAGAATCTGCAAATTTGTCATAGATACCTGCACATAAAGGTGCAATATATCACAAATCAAAATGGCTGCATATTACATATAAAATTAGAATTAAGGGGTAAAATCAGGGCTGTAATTCTGTAGTTGGATACCCTCTTGCACAATTATTCTGTTTGCACAAACACATGTTTGTCCACTATTACGGAACTTCGCTGCAAGCTGCAATGATATGAAATGATTTGATAAGATTACCACCACCATGACAATACCTCCCAATAATGAATGCAAAACAAAAGCACATTTTCAAAATCCTGAATCAAAGCCTCTGCAGTAATAGGCTGTCCTGAAATCAGTAAATCAAATGGCTTCACCAATGCAATTCACACAAAAGGTTCACTTCCAAAAATGGAGACATGGACCCCCATGTCTAACCAACAATTAACAACCCTCGGCACCAAAATCCATTCCAGTCAGATAGGAAGCTTAGTGTGTCCATCTGATATGTCTAAACATGTAAAGTAAACATTATTAAATGGCACTCAGAAATATCCATGACAATACCACAATCAAAATAAACATGCACAGGGAACCCCTCTAACTTACTGATCCTTTAACTGCCACATCTAGGTCTGCATCATCAAATACTATGCAGGGTGCATTGCCGCCAAGTTCCAGAGATAACTAGAAAGATTAAGGGAAAAGACAATTAGCCATAAGATGATTTCTGAAACATCATCACATTGATTCATTTTGCATCCAATGCATACCCTTTTAACTGTTCCAGCAGCACCAGCCATCAACTTCTTTCCCACAGCTGTTGATCCTGTGAAAGTGATTTTTCTTACCTGAATCAGATGTATAAAGCAAGAATATCAACATTATGTCATTTGAATATCCAACTACTCTGGCCAGGACAATGCCATGTTGTCAAAGAGAAGAGAAGGTTGGTTTAAGGAAATAGAGGAAGGGTGTAAAACCTCATGACTTGCTAGTAAAGCATCACCAATATCAGGAGCTTTGCCCATAACCACATTCAGAACACCCTGAAATATTGAAATTAAAACCATTAAAAACAAATGAACAGAATTCCAACAAATTTGAACTCATATTAGCTAATATAACACATCAATTGTGTATGACATGCATCTACAAAAGCAGACCAGAAAAAGCTTCATTCATTCCATCATTATGTCATTCAAAGCAGAAAGCAGTTTGATCAGGACGATAGAACAGATCCTGCTGTTGTCCGGTGATGCAAGGACATGCTAAACCAGAACGGAGCTAAAAAGATTGCCAGTGATGGGTATTTTCTGTTTCATTGCTCGGTAAGGATGCTCAACTGATTATTAGCATAGGTTAGCAATCATAACACAGGTATGCTGAGATATAAAATACAAAAGAGCATTTCACTCTATTTGTCAATTGTGGTTCTTCAGTAGGTGTTCCTGCAACACAAAGTCACTCAATTTAACAGTCAGCAAGGGCATTTTTCTTCAGTACTTTGCT
>Ga0307507_10003650_pt1 | contig 29177 bp, 4 predicted proteins | sample 7_EM_MG_FD_207223 | JGI IMG/M metagenome (GOLD analysis project Ga0307507, IMG submission 207223) | Populus trichocarpa ectomycorrhiza microbial communities from riparian zone in the Pacific Northwest, United States - 7_EM | ecosystem: Host-associated > Plants > Roots > Unclassified | place... | reverse complement strand
TAGTCAGTGCTTTAGGGGTGCACTAGACGCGTAAGCGGGTGGTTGGTGCACCGAACGCGTAAACGCGTAGTTGGTGTACCGTACGCGTAAGCACGCGTTCGGTACGACAGGTGCTGTAATTATACAGAAATTAATAAATAGGAAATGGAAATTAATAAGCTAATAGAATACAAATATAAGAATAAGGTATAGATAGTAGATATAATAAAAGCAATCTAAATAGGAAAACGACAGTATAAAGATATTATACTTACCAAATGCGAAATTTGTAACAATTGACTATACTACTAATAGAAGATAGTAGTCCCAAATTCCAAACCCTTACGATTTAAGATACTTAAATTTATATATAATTCCCCTGTAGTAGGACATCCTGGCCGTATAAAGACTTATAAGATTATTTAACAAGTATACTACTGGCCTATAATGCACAACTATGTATAAAAATATATTTAAGTATATAGAACGTGTGTGTGTGGAAAGACCTCTTATATAAAGAAGCAAGGAGTATTTTAACTGTTGCCAATTCCAATGTAAAGATGGCAAGATATCTTAATTAACTTTATAGTTGACTTGCCTAACAGTAATGGGTTTATAAATGTTATAATAGTTATTAACTATCTTATAAAAATGCGATATATAATTCCTATGGACTTAATTAATACAATATCAGTAGCTGAATGTTTTGTTAAGTATGTCTTTAAGCTATACAGACTTCCTAATATAATAATATCCAACCACAGAAGCCAGTTTATTTTAGACTTCTGGCAAGCTTTATATAAACAATTAAGTATTTAAACACGACTTTTAACTACATTTTATCTAGAGATAGATAGCTAAACCGAAATTATAAACATGATTATAGAATAATACTTATAAATATACTGCTCCTACCTATAAGACGACTGGGAAAAATGGCTGCCTTTTGTTACGGACAGCTTAAGTACAATATTACAACTACTTGGAGAGGAGTCGGCGGAAGCTAGTTGGTTAATATAGGCACGGTCTAGGATAGATCTAGTAGAGCCATATAACGAAGAATGGTAGCCAAGGTTACGTAATATAATCTGTAACGGAGTAGATAGAGCATACGTACCTTACGGAGCAAAGGGATTTCTTAGGCGTATAGTTATATATTTAAAGGACTATAGTCTCTACCCAGATAGTTCTCTCTTTATAGTAAATCTTAAAATATAATTGGAGTTAATCTATTGGGCAACTACTCTACTAGTTATTATTATATTGTTAACCCGTTTATATCTATATACTTGGCCTAATAATAGGACCTACCGTAGTTCTTACTACAAGGTTCCATTATATATTTACTACCAAGGTTACAGTATTAAATAAGAGGTTAAACAATATGCCACCTAAAGTACTAGTTATGACACCATTAATAGCAGCTACTACCTTAGGCGGAGATACTAGTATAGCGGATATAAATTCTTAGGTAGTTACGCGAGGTTAGTTACAGGAAATAGTTAATTACTTATAAGACAATAATAGGATACTTAAAGAGCGCATTAATGGAATTGGAGTAGTAAAGGTTAAGTTACCTTTAATTAAACGGTTCTTGGGAGAGAAGTTAAAGCTTAAAGGGTTCCTTACGTAAATACATTTCAAGGTTATACAGAAAGGAGTAAAGTTAGCAACATTATATTAGACTAAGTAGCGTACATAGGATTATTTCTAACAGGATAAGCACTTAAGTAGTTTAAACCTTATCTTACTAAAATATAGGCTAATAGTATAACAACTACTAACTAAGATGTACGGTATATATTTACTAGTTAGAACGGGTTCGCAGAATAGTTAACGCAGATATTTAGAGACCTAAAGGCTATAACCATAGTAGAATAAAAGCTTTAGAACCTAGTACAATAAACCTTAGTAATAGAGTATATAATACAGTTTTAAACGCTAGCTATATAGGTTAAATAAAACAATAAGGCGCTTATGGCATAGTATAAACAGGGACTTAAGGCTAAAGTCCAGGACGTAATTATCCTAATAGAAGATGCGGATACTCTAAGAGAGTTAATAGATTAAGTAATAAAGATTAATAATAGGATCTATTAAAGGGAACAAGCTAAGAAAGGGCAAGATAGAGTTCTATAGTTATATAAGGCGCAGAGCATGTATTAGTAAACACAGAACTAAAAACTATAGAATGGCGCAGAGCTAATAGACCTAAGCGGTACTAAAGAATCTAAAAGATGGATAAAGAAACTATAGAAACCCAGAGGTTAAGGATTAAGTAATTATAGGACTAGGGAGTAGAGGCTAAACTAGGGATCTTAGCAGTAGAAGACATTTAGGCGGACTCCACAATAAGAAAAATGGTTTAAAGATAGAGCTTATATAAATTATGGAAAACAAGGTTATTTCGCTAAAGACTATAAAGGTGGTTAGAGTAACTACATAGTAAAGGGCACTAAGTCGTTAGAGTACAATAATATAGATATAAAGATATTGCGTGGGACTAAAGAGTGTTTAATTAAGCACTTTGCGTTTTATTATAATAACGCATACCAAATTTATAAGGACGCTAAGTATGGCGTAAGCTATTAGCCGTAAGAGCTAAAGTTAAGAGGACTTAAAGGAACTATAGAGTTAGACAAAAAATAAGATTAACTCTATAAGCTAGATTAAGATATTAAAGTAATATACGGATAAAGATTAGCAACAATAACAATAGAGTTAGAGTACTTATTAATTAACAGTAATAAGGAGGAAAAGGAGGCTAACTAGAAGCACTTATACCTTAGTAACGTAATAGAAGCAGAGACTAAAACTACTACAGAACACAGATTAGTAACGGGTATTATAACACCATTGGATACAATTTCCATTACTTTATAAGATGGAAGGAGTAATATCTAGAGATAATTAAGTAAGTAGACAACTGCTAGTGCTAGCTCACCACTTATAAAAGGTAAAAGGCCACAGGTCCAAGATTCTTAAGAAGAGATAAGGAAAGCTCTAGACTCGCTAGGCACAATAAAAATAGCTTAAAAGCCCACAATAGACAAAAACCAATAGGAAAGAGTAGTAACTTAGTTTAGTAACTAACAAATAAGTATAGGACGCAAGTTTAAGAACTACAAGTTTAGGAAACGAATAAGAACGTTATTAGGAAGCCAAGATTTCAAGAAACGAATAAAGACTATAGCAATTCTAGGTAAACACAGTGTTTAGCCTAAAGATTAAAAAGTTAATACTAAAATTAGGAAGTAAGACAACTTTAAGGATCTAGCTACAAGACATAGAAAATAAGAAACTATAGATAAGTTTAGGCAAAGAATTATTACATAGCAAGAATAAAAGCTAGATAAGAGGTTAGCTATACTAGGTTATATAAAGGATAGAGCACCTATATAAAGAATTACTAATAGGCCTAGTGCAGGGATACCTAAAGTAAAGTAGTTAAACGAACTAGAACAAGAAGAGGATCTAGATATTCCAGTTAGATTTAAAGAAAGACACACTAAAGGATATCACGACGCAGTAATAATAAGGTACTTTCTTATAAACAGACTATATACACTAAACTAGTTATATGGAAAGTAGTATAGGCAACAACATAATAATAAATAGGAAGACTTTTATATATAGCTAGACAAAAAAGTTATCTAAGACTAACCCATTACAGAAAAACGCATAAGTTATATTAAAGGAGTATTAATTATAACGTTAAGGAACCTAGAAGAGGGATCTAGGGACTAGAGAAGTAAACAATAAATCTTAGTACCCGTAGTAGAAATACCAGTGGTTAAGTTAACTAGGTATTAGTTTAAACTTAAGGATAAAAATAAGTTAAGAGTTAACCCAAGTTACCTAGTATACTATATATTATCGTGGATAGCTTATGTGGATAACGTGTGTAATATATATAGAGCACCAAAAGACAAAAACTGGAAGTACCCAGTAAGGATACATTAGGCACTAGAGGAAAAGCGGTTTAGAGACGCTAAGTATATATATAGATAGCACCTAGCAGAAGTACAGAGTTAAGGGGACCTAATACTTTAACCTAGAAGATTCCTTACGGAAGAATGCCTAGAAGGATAATAGTAGTAGGACTACTTAGAGAACACTTATCTATAGTACATAGAGGAAAAGAAGCGAACTAAGTATTAGCTAAAAGTAGACTAAGTATAAATAGGATCTAGTAGCTAATAGTTAGGAAAAGGGGAGGCCTACGGGACTAAAGGGAACTAGTGGTAGAGCCTTAGACCCTTAAAGGAATTTAAGGACAATACCTAAATTTATAAGTTAAGTGGCAAGATCAGCAGTTTAAAGCGTTAATAGATAGTAGAGTAATAAGGAACCATATATTACTAGGAATAGTAGAAAGGATAGGGTTACCACACAGACAGAAGGAACACCCATATCTACTTATAACGATTTTAGGAGATCAGATAGCCTATAGAGGAGGTATTATTAACCTTAAAACAGGACCTATTCAGTTAACTATTAAAGAAAGGCCAGTTAAGATATCTTTTAATATCCTACTATTAGGACGGGATAAGGCGATACTAGGAATACCTTAGTTATAGAAATACAATCTAAAGATTAATTAGGTTATAGGTTAGGTTAATATTAAGGATACTTAATAACGTAAGATGCGACAGCAGACCAAGTTGGTATAGTACTAAGTTAGAGCAATGTATAAAGAGACTAAGCGAGGCTTAAGTTATATACTAAAGAGATACTACAAATATAGTAAAAAGGTATGGTTACCAGAAAGTAAAAAACTGTTAAAATATATAGCATGGGACTATAAAATAGAACTAGAAAAGGGAACTAGTCCAAAGTTCTTTCTAATCTATAAGCTTACTAAAATAGAGTTAATAGCGCTTAAGGAGTTTGTCCAGGAGAACTTACAAAAGGGATATATTAGACCATTATAGTTATTAGCGAGATATTTAGTATTATTCATTCTAAAGAAAAATGGAAAACTTAGGATATATATAGACTATAGATAGTTAAATAGCATTACTAGAAAGGATAGGTATCCTTTACCCTTAATTAGCGAAATCTAAGACAGGATAGGCAACGTAAAGATCTTTACAAAGATAGATCTAAGGTAGGCGTACCATTAGATTAGAATTAAGGAAGGCGACAAATAGAAGACAGCCTTTAGGTCAAAGGAAGGACTATATAAGCCATTAGTTATATAGTTTGGGCTTATAAATACACTAGCAACGTTCCAGAAACGAATTAATAGTGTGTTAGGAGAACACCTTAATAAGTTTATTATAGTATACCTCGACAACATTATTATCTACTTAAAGAGTAAGAAAGAACATAAGGAACACGTTAAATAGGTCTTAGAGAGACTATAAGAAGAACAAATGCCAGTAGCAATTAAGAAATGCGAGTTCTTTATAAGAAAGACTGATTTTATAGGATTTATTATTAAACTAGGAAAAATTAGTATGGACCCAAAGAAAATCAAAGCTATAGTTAGTTGGCAGGAACTAGAAAACGTTATATAGTTAAGGTCGTTCCTAGGGTTTTACAATTACTATAGAAGGTTTATAGCACAGTAGTTAAAAAGTATTAAGCTATTTACAAGATTAATAAAAAAGGAGGAACTATGGATATGGGGAACTAAGTAAAAGAAGTTATTTAAGAAACTTAAGGAGTTGTTTACCTAGGAACCAATCCTTAAGATCTATTAACCAAGGTTAGAGACGGTTGTTAAGACAGATATATTAGACTTTACACTAGAAGCATATTTGCTATAAAAGTATTAGAACGCATAGCATCTAGTAGTATATTATAGTTAAAAAATAACACCACTAGAACTAAACTATAACATCTACAATAAAGAGTTATTAGGTATAGTTGCAGTATTAAGGAAATAGAGAGCATTCTTACAAGGCACAGAAAAACTATTTGTAGTTAAAACGGACTATAAGAACCTTACAGGATTCCTAACAACAAAGGAACTTAACTAAAGACAGGTTAGATAGGCGGAGATACTTACAAAATACCATTTTAAGATTTAGCATACTAAGGGAATAGACAACGCACGAGCAGACGCTCTAAGCAGAAAAGCTAAACTATAAAATAATAAGAAACCATCAGGGGCTATATTACGAAAAGATAAAGACGGATTAATTAGGTATAATTATCCCAAGGTAGCAGCAATAAGAGAAATTAGCCAGATCTACAAATTACTAAAGAGTAATTAGACATAGAAGATCTAAAAAGCATAGGTAGAGGATCTAGACTTAGAACAGTACAAAAACAGAGAGGCTATATATATTCTAAGGTCTATTACAAAAAAGTTTATAGAAAATTTTTATAAAGGAATAACGCAAGGACATAGTAGAGCTATAGGCTTAGTGTTAAGACTTTAAAAGGAGTATATTATTTAAGAAATTTAGGGACTAGCGAAGCAAGTTATAAGAGAATATCTAGATTACTAAAGGAATAAACTAACAAGGCATAAGCCATATAGAGGGCTATAACCTGTTAAAATACCAGAAAGACCATAGGAGGTTATATTATAGGACTTTATTATAAAGTTGCTAAAGTTAAGAGATCCTATTACAGGGCGAGATTATAATGCAATTTTAGTAATAGTAGACAAGCTAATAAAGTGGGGATACTTTATAGCATACACAGAAGAAATATTAGCAGAAGATATTACTAGAATCTATATTAAAGAAGTATTTATAAGATATAGAGCACTAAGCAAAATTATATTAGATAGAGATCTAAGATTCATAGCAGCGTTTTAGGAAGTATTTCTGGCAGAATAAGGGGTTCGCGCAGCAATATCTATAGCGTATTATCCGCAGATAGACGGACAAATAAAAAGATTAAACTAGACACTAGAATAGTATCTAAGGCATTATATTAATTATGCGCAAAATAATTAGGTATCGTTATTACCAATTATATAGTTTGTATACAATATAACACCACAAAAAGGAATGGGAATGTTACTATTTAAGGCGAATTATGGGTATAAGCCAAGATCATTATTATCGCCACGTTAAGTAAAGAAGACGAGTAGCACAGCTAAAGAAAGAATGGAGACTTTAATAAATCTTTATGCAGACTTTAAAGAAACAGCTAAACTAGTATAAGAGTAAATAAAAAGGTACTATAATATTAAGAGATCTAAGGGACCAGATCTTAAGGAGGGAGATAAAGTATAACTACTATATAAAAATTTTAAGAGTTAACAACTAAGTAAGAAGTTGGACTACGTTAGACTAGGACCTTTTAAAATTATATAAAGAATTTTATTGGTTACGTTTAAGTTAAACTTACTAGCTAAAATAAAAATTTACCCTATACAGCACATTGTAATGCTAGAGCCAGTATACGGAGGTGTTAAACTACTAGTCTATAAAGCAGACATATATAGAGGGCAAGAAGAGGACAAGTAGTAAGTTTTAAAGATTACTAGTTATGAGGACGTAGATAACAAAACATAGTACAAAGTAAAGTAGATAGGCTATAGTAAGACTACCTAAAAATTACTAAGCAACCTAGAGAACGCTATAGGAAAGGTATAGGAGTATTAGAAGAAAGTAGGTTAGGTAATATTAATAAAGAAGGATCGCTAAAGAATAAGTTACCTAAGGGGGACCTAAGAGGAGCAATTGCTGAGCTACTTGGAGTTGTTTCCCTTACAGGAGGAAGGTCCGTTCTTTTGTTACCTAGCTTAGACAGACCCTATTAAACAAGTTTCTACTCCTTAGAACGAACCTTCTTATAAATACGTTTAAGGCGTTAAAGACAAGCGTAAGCTAGATATTAAGCTTTAAGGACACGTGCGGACTCTTCTAAGATATGTTAAACTTTAAGTAGCACGGAGGCTAGCTTACCGTTAAGTTTCTTAGCGGCAGATTAAATATAAGACCCTATAATAAGTTACTTAGGGAACCTAAAGACTATTAAGAGTTATAGGACGATTAAATGTTTGCTTTAGTACACTCTAAGTAAGAGAAAGGTTATTAAGACAAAGGACTTGCTAGCGCGACATAAACCAACCCCTCTTTTACACAATAAGAATATAGAGACGGCATTATCTTACCTAGAGATAGTATTATAGTAACGGTGTAAGACTAACAAGCTATAGAAGAAGAAGAAGAAGCTTTAGGTATAATAAGTAAAGATATTAACTAGATTAATTAAACAGATATTACACCTCTAGTGGACGACTTAGAGATATTAGGAATCTTTAAGGACGAAGATAAAGAGGAGGGAGATAGTGTTATGGATAGCTTAAGTACAATATTATAACTACTTAGAGAGGAGTCGGCGGAAGCTAGTTGGTTAATATAGGCACGGTCTAAGATAGATCCAGTAGAGCTATATAACAAAGAATAGTAGCTAAGGTCACGTAATATAATCTATATAATCTATGTAATCTATATAATCTGTAACGGAGTAGATAGAGTATATATACCTTACGGAGCAAAGGGATTTCTTAGGCGTATAATTGTATATTTAAAGGACCATAGTCCCTACCTAGATAGTTCTCTCTTTGTAGTAAATCTTAGAATATAATTAGAGTTAATCTATTAGGCAACCACTCCATTAGTTGTTATTACGTTGTTGACCCGTTTATATCTACATACCTAGCCCAATAATAGGACCTACTGTAGTTCTTACTATAAGGTTCCGTTACACCTTTAGCTAAGTTTACCGCAAATAATACAATAAATATATTAATAGGCGTGACGCTATTCTACGCGACCTATAAATAAGACCCTTAACTTAGATTTAAACTATAACCTAAAATTAATATAACAGGACCCATAATTAAACGGATTTAGTTAATTAATGTATATAACTTTACTAATTAAATAAAGTAGTTAACGGAACTATTATAAAGTAAATTAATGTACGCTTAAATATTATAGGAATGGCATGTAAATAAAGGACGAGCTCCTATATAGGACTTTAAGGAAGGTAATATAGCCTACCTAAATACACAAAACCTAAAGACTTAACGGCCCTTAAAGAAACTTAATTAGAAGTTTACGGGCCTATACCAAATTAAAAAGAAACTAAGCCCATACGCCTATAAACTTAAACTGCCAACTAAGATAAAAATACACCTAATATTTTACGTAAGCTTATTACAACCTTTAAAAAATAATCCTATAACTCGCAAAGTGCTGCCGCTACCTCCTATAATTATTAACAACGGTAACAGTTTTTACTTTATTAACTTAATTAACAATATGCAATAGAAACTATAATTTAAATAATTTAAACTTCTTATTAAGTGGGAAGGATATAAAACATAAACCTAGGAAACCTATGACTAGATTAAGGCCAACGTGCCTACCTTAGTAAAAGAATTCTATAAAGACCATCCTTTGCGGTCTACTTTGGCTAAATGGATATAATATAAAGGTAAACAATTGCCACCTAATATAAATATATGAAACATAATAGCAGGAAACTTAAAATTAAAAAGAACTTAAAATATATTATAACGCTTATAACGCAATAAGTTATAAGTTCTTAACTAAATTAAATTATTTTAGACCTTTAGCTAAAGGGGGGGGTACTATAACGGGACTAGCCCAGTTATAGTAGGAATGTCTTAGTAAAACACTTAACAGATAAATTCTGACGCTTTAATCAAATTCTGCCAAATTCCGCCAACTTAATCGAATTCCACCAAATTCTACTAACGTGATGGAATTTGGTCAAAACCTGTCAAAACCCGCGTGCGTATGTGCGCACGCGTCTACTGCCAAGACTCCCAAATATTTAGTTACAAGCTTCCTATGTTACTTTCTCTTCTTTACGCAACGTCTTGTTCCTAGCAAGAGCTATATACCCTTAGATTTAGATAGAATTTATACTATTCCTTTAAATCTTCCCCGAAGTCTCTTCGCGCCCTTACATTCCCTCTAGTTTTATAGGCCTCCCCTTTTTCTAACTATTAGCTGCTAGATCCTACTTGTACTTAGTCCTCCTTAGGCCAATACTTAGTTTGCTTTTTTTCCTCTATGTGCCATAGATAAGTGTTTTCTAGACAATTCCACTACTGTCTTCTATCTAGGCATTCTTCTATAAGAAATCTTTCTGGCTAAAGTATTAGGTCCCCTTAACTCTGTACTTCTACTAAGTGCCATCTATATATATACTTAGCATTTCTGTATTTTCTCTTATCCAGTGCCCAATATATTCTAGTTAGATACTTCTGGTTTTTATCTTTAGGTGCTCTATATACGTTACACGTATTATCTATATAAGCTATCTATAATAGTGTATAATACGCTAAGTGACCTAGGTTAACTCTTAGTTTGTCTTTAACCTATAGTTTAAACCTCTATCTAACTAATCTAACTATTAGTCTTTCTTCTACGGGTATTAAGATTTATTACTTATTTCTTTAGTCCCTAGATCCTTCTTCTAGGTTCCTTAATGTTATAATTAATGCTCCTTTAATGTAACTTATGCGCTTTTCTGTAATAGGTTGGTCTTAGACAACTTTTTTATCTAGCCATATATAGAAATCTTCCTATTTATTGTTGTGTCGTTGCCTATACCACTTCCTATATAACTAGTTTAGTGTATATAGTCTGTCTGTTAGAAAGTACCTTCTTATTGCTGCGTTGTGACATCCTTTAGTATATCTTTCCTTAAACCTAGTTAGAATCCCTAGATCCTCTTCTTATTCTAGTTTATTTAACCGTTTTACTCTAGGCGTCCCTACCTTAGGCCTATTAGTAACTTTTTGTATAGGTACTCTATCCCTTATATAACCTATTACACTAGATCTCTAGTCTAGTTTTTGCTCTTACTATGCAATAATTCTTGCTTTAAACTTACCTATAGTCTCTTACTTTCTACGTCTTGCAGCTAGATCCTTAAAGTTATCTTACTTCTTAATCTCTGTATTAACTTTTTAATCTTTAGGCTAAACACTGCGTTTACCTAGAATAGACGTTCTTACTTATTCCCTAAACTTATAGTTCTTAAACTTACGTCCTGTACTTATTTGTTTATCTTTAAACTAAGCCATTACTCTTTCCCATTAGTTTTCGCCTATTATAGGTGCTTAAGCCTTCCTTATTACACTTTATAAATCTTAGGTATATCTTATCTTATCTTAAGAATCTTAAGCATCTTACATCTCTTCCTAAGAATCTTAAGCCTATAGCCTTTTGCCTTTTACAAGTAATGAGTTAGTACTAGCAGTTATCTGCTTACTTAATCGCTTTTAGATATTGCTCCTTCTGTCTTATAAAGCAATAGATGTTATATCTAATGGTGTTATAATACCCATTACTAATCCGCGTTCTGTGGTGGTTTTAGTTTCTACTTCTATTACGTTATTAAGGTTTAAGTGCTCCTAGTTAGCCTCCTATTCTTCCTCGTTGCTATTAATTAATAAGTACTCTAACTCTATTATTATTGTTGCTAATCTTTATCCGTATATTGCTATAATATCTTAATCTAGCTTATAGAGTTAATCTTATTCTTTATCTAACTCTTTAGTTCCTTTAAGTCCTCTTAACTCTAGCTCTTGTAGCCAATAGCTTACGCCATACTTAGCGTCCTTATAAATTTGATATGCGTTATTATAACAAAACGTAAAGTGTTTAATTAAATACTCCTTAGTCCTACGCAATACGCCTATATCCGCATTATTATACTCTAATAACCTAGTGCCCTTTACCGCGTAGTTACTTTAACTACCTCTATAGTCTCTAGCGAAATAACCTTATTTTCCACAATTTATACAAGCTCCGTCTTTAAACTATTTTTCTTGCTATAGAGTCCGGCTTAACGTCTTCTACTGCTAAGATCCCTGGTTTAGCCTCTGCTCCTTAGTCTTATAATTACTTAATCCTTAACCTCTAGGTTTCTATAGTTTCTTTATCTATCTCTTGGATTCTTTAGTACTACTTAGGTCCATTAGCTCTACGCCATTCTATAGTTTTTAACTCTATATCTATTATTACGTACTTTGCGCCTTATATAACTATAGAACTCTATTTTACCCTTTTTTTAGCTTGTTCCCTTTAATAGATCCTATTATTAATCTTTATTAACTAATCTATTAAGTCTCTTAGACTTTCCGCATCTTCTATTAGGATAATTGCGTCCTAGACTTTAGCCTTAAGTCCCTATTTATACTGTGCTATAAGCGCCTTATTATTCTATTTAATCTATATTGCGAGTGTCTGGAACTATATTATATACTCTATTACTAAAAAACGTTATACCAAGTTTTAAAGCTTCCGTTCTGCCGTAGTTGTTACTTTTAGGTCTCTAAATATCTGCGTTAGTCTTTCTATAAACCCGTTCTAACTAGTAAATATAAACCATATATCTTAGTTAGTAGTTATTATACCATTTACTTATATCTTAGTAAGGTAAGGTTTAAACTATTCTAGTACTCTTCCTGTTAAGAATAACCCTATATACGCCACTTAATCCATTGCTGTTGCTAGCTTTACTCCTTCCTATATTACCTTAAAGTGCATTTATATAAGGAACCCTTTAAGTTTTGACCTTTCTCCTAAGAACCGTTTAATTAATAGTAACTTAACCTTTGCTGCTCTAATTCCATTAATGCGTTCTTTAAGTATTCTATTATTATCTAATAAGCGATTAACCATTTTCTGTAACTGACCTTTTGTGACTACCTATAAGTCTATATCTACCATACTGATGTCTCCTAATCCTAAGGTAGTTGCTACTATGGTTATGACTAGTGCTTTTAGTGGCATATTATTTAACTTCTCTTGTATTTTAATACTATAACCCTAGTAGTAAATGTGTAATGGAGCCTTGTAGTAGTAACTACGGTGGACTTGTTAAAGGGCTAGGTATGTAGGTATAAACAACAAGTTAACAATGTAATAACAACTAGTAGAGTAGTTGCCTAATAGATTAACTCTAATTATATTCTAAGATTTACTATAAAGAGAGAACTATCTAGGTAGGGACTGTGGTCCTTTAAATATATAACCGTATGCCTAAGAAATCCCTTTGCTATGTGAGGTATGTGAGGTACGTAAGGTATGTAACAGACTTCACAGAGCTTACAGAGCTCGCAGAGCTTATCACGTGACTTGGCTACTATTCCTCGTCACATGGTTCCACTGGTTCCATCCTGGACCGTGCTTGTATTAACCAACTAGCTTCTTCCAACTCTTCTCCAAGTAGTTGTAACACCGTACTTAAGCTGTCTGTAACAATAGGGAGAATTATATGGAGCGCTTTCTGAAGACGGCCAAGTAATAAAGTTTGCTTAGAAGGACGCCAATGTAGTACTTTTTATAAGTACTATTAATGACAGTAAGTTAATTACCTTAACTATAAGGCTTAAAATCTAATAATGTTATACATCGCCAGGTCGCCATATAAAGATTACCATGCAAAAACGTCCTCCCCTTACTGCTAGCGGCGCCAGACAGACTTAGAAGGTCTTTAGTAATAATATTAAGAAAATATTACCTATTCCGACCTTTATATTCTAGTACAATTGCTATATATACGGCGTGGATATTGCGGACTAATTGCACTTATATTTTATAACGCAGAGAATCCATAGATAGACCTGGAAGCCTCTATAGCACTTCCTATTTGATATAGTTATTAGTAATTACTTTCTGCTATCCTCCTACCAACTTACTAACCACCGTGGAGGCCGTTAAGATAGCTATAAATAGTTCCAAATTGACCTCCGCAACGCCTTATTTAAACACTTAATTTATAAGCGGAAAGCTCGCACTTAAAAACATGCTCCTTGATGTTCTATAAATAATATAATATGGGTTCCTACGGTGCAGCACGAGCTAGTTAAGCTATTTAATCAACACGTCTACTGTTTAGCTTGCACAGAGGCTGGTAAATATACTTAAACAGAGTGTATAGGCAATAGGAAGGCTCTATTAGAGCTATCGCAAAATACTATAAGGAAACCTCGCGATAGTAAGGAGTAGCAGAGGCAGCAGCGTCCTTTAAGGACTCATTTTGGTTGTAATATCTGTAAAATACCGTTCTGCAGGAATAATGAATGCTAGAGACCTCATATCGAGCAACTTAACTCCAAAGAATAAGCCTATATATCAATTTGCTATGAAATTAAAAGCCTTGTATTCCTGAGCACGGGCATTAAATTCTATTGATCTGATTGGTAGGTTCTTATCGATAACACGGGTGCCCAAGTTGACGTGTCAAGGGATACGAGGGTAGTGCTGACGCTGTCTTGGAGCTTGCAACATTGTGTCTCAACAGTGCCGTTGTCGATTACATGAGATGATGATGAACTGAATGATATTTGAATAAATGAGATCTAACTACGAAGAATATAGGCCCTATATAGGCCTATATGGTATAGCAATCAATAGGTGATTGCTACGGAAACAAGTCAAAAGGAACAAAGGGAATCTGCTTATGTAAGCAGGAAACGCGTGTAGACGCATATGGAGGACTCTTCTAGAACCATCGTCAGATGATAGCTGTTGTAGGGGTGTAGATAAATTTCGTTGAAGAAGGTGACTGCTGTACATACAAAATAACTCGGATCACCTAATAAACCTTGCGAAAGTCCCTCAGACCGTAGAATCAAAAAAGGTTAGCGATATCCACTTACGAATATACGTATGTCCGCTAATTGATCTAAGCTTGCTGAGGTAATTACTAGCTGTTACCTCAGCAAGCTCAGACCACATATTCGGAATAATTTTATATCCGCTCCACGTAAAATCGCGTTGTGGAGGTTGCGGATATTGAAATAACTCAACACCAGTATTTTATATCATTCCCCAAAGTTGATCGATTATATAATAGAACATAGGCTTTTAGAATATATTATTTTTATTACTTAGGTATTTTCAGGTCTTAAGATCATTTTCGTTAAAAAAAAAAGCGTTATTAGCAATTCTGTGACTATATATAACTTTATTAAACGCTAGCTAATATATATTAAACCCGCATAGATCCATAAGAGCCACCATAAAGAACCCATTATAGCTTAGCGGACATATAGCGTCCGCGTTGTAGTGTATAATATACCTATTAAAACCTTATTATACTAACCACTAAGTTATAGATATCTAGGTAAATCTACTATATACTACTACTAAAACTTATTATATAGAGAGGTAGAAGCTATATAAGATTAATAAGGCTATTTGGTTTATTACGGATGTGTGGAGTACCTTAGGTAGTTATTGTTTGGATAGGCTGTATAGAGGCTCCGTATACAAAAGCTCTGCACAAAGCTCCGCACAAAGCTCTGCGTACGGAGGCTCTGCACGAGGCTCTGCACGAAGCTCTGCACGAAGCTCTGCACGAAGCTCTACACGAAGCTCTGCACAAAGCTTTTATATAGAACCTCCGTAGTAGAGCCGTCGTACGCAGAACCGTCGTATGCAGAGCCATCGTGCAGAGCCTCCGTACGCAGAGCTTTGTGCGGAGCTTCGTGCAAAGCTTCGTGCGGAGCTTCGTGCAGAGCTTCGTGTAGAGCTTCGTGCAGAGCTTCGTACAGGGCTTCGTGCAAAGCGTCGTGCAAGGCTTCGTGCAGAGCTTCGTGCAGAGCTTCGTGCAGAGCTTCGTGCAGAGCCTGAGCAGGCTAATCGGTCGTTCGGCGGCGCTTTCTGCTTAACATCACTTGGGCTGATGGAGTAGATATATTGATCGATTATAGAGCTGCTTCTGCGGATTAATTTGACGGTATTTCTAAGATAATAGCCGTTGTGGGGGGGTAGATTAATTTCGTTTAAGAAGGTGACTGCTCTATATACTGTTGGCCACGGAGGTAGCTTTACTGCTGAGGTGTCGGACACTGAACGACTACGGACACCGAACGACTACGGACACCAAAGGTCGAACTAGGGTTATTTTCCTTATGTATATTAGGGCTCTTAGAGCCACCTTGAATAAAATAGATCACTTGTACAATTCTGTGTCTCTACCTATTAGCTAGCTTATGTTATTTGTCTTGATACCTACCTAGCTGAAAGTCATGAGCCTGGTAACCTTCTGAGCACCAGGGAGATCTTAGTGGCCAGACGACTACCACTAAGCCTCTTTAAGCATAGTTCGTTACGAAATATTGCGTACTTTACGCGTAAGCGCGTCTCTTTACGCAACCTTAAAATAAAAGCTAATATGGCAACTAAGGACTCTACAAACCCTCTTTTGCTAACCTAGAAAGACTGGCCTATATAGTTTCAATTTATCCGCTAAAAAGCAAGTTTTGCGAAGATCTAGGACTATATTGACCCAGATAAGACGGAGAACGAAATTAAAGAAAACACTGAGCCAGCTATACCTTCGATAGCAGCAGCTCCTGCAACTTCAGCAGCAACTCCAGCGTCTACTGGAACAGCTACACCTGGGTTATTAAGTTAATAAGGATAACAAACTCCGCAATCTCTAGAGACACAGAGAATACTCTTTAAGCTCTATAAGCTCTAACGACAGGACTATATAAAATAGAAAAAGAAGCTCTATACCTTTATAGCACTATTATATGCCACCATAGGCACTAACTTTTTAGGATATTTTAAAAACCTTACTACACTATATTTAATTTTAAGGCAGCTAAAAAAGGTAGCAAAGCTATTATAAGCTACGTTGCAGTAAATGGTATTAGATAATCTTAAGAAACGGAAATAAAGGCCTAAATACTAAACTCTAGAATCCTAGCTTCAGCTTTATATTACCATTATATAAAACAGCAAAGAGCTAAAGAAAGGGTTAATAAAGGTAACAGAAAATAGTGTTATATAAGCTTTTATCTAGGACTATAAGGAGATCTATCCAGCTCTATATTATGCCTTCATTTAAAAGGTAGCCAAGAGGTTAGAGAAGCTTAAAATAGTAATAATAATTAAGAAATTTAACCTCCTCTATAAGCATCTAAATACGGGACGTAATGCTTATACTACACTCTTAGGGCAGCCATCTGCAGATCCTACAACGTCTACTACTATAACGGGCTCGTACAAATGCTTCTAAACCGAAGCTTATAGATTGCTACCATACAAGAATACTAAGCTGAGGAGAAGAAGAAGAGGAAAGGAGGCTCTAGGGGGTAATATACATAGTACGGGCGGACTCCGGATATTGCGCCAAGACAGCTACAGGGGACAGTGCCCCAGCGCCGTCACATCACCCCCCCCTTCCAAAAAAGCCTGCCCTCAGGCTTTATCCCCTCATAGAAGAGAAAGAAGAGAAAGAAGAAAAAGAAAAGAAGAAAAAAATCTAGCATCTGGCGCTTAATCGCGATGCTAGTTAACATAGGACTTACAGCAGTCCCTGCAGCTCCTACAGCTGCGAGAGGTATATTGCTATACCAGTTAATATAGGGCAGGCTGCCGTCCTGCAGCTCCTACTGCTGCGAGAGGTATATCGCTAGAAGCCCTCCGTTGGCCGTTATCCTTCCTCTAGAACTCCAGTACCTCCTAGCTCTCTATCCCCCCTTTTATTATAGCGCGCCCCGAGCCATAAAAAAAAGAGCCCCCCCACTCCCCCTCTTATAAAAAGGTAGGTGAAAAAGTTTTAATAAGGGTAAGAAGGTTAGGGAGTTATAGCTCACATACATATTGGCACAAGCTCTTGTCCATTCAGTAGCAGTACAGTACCAGCGACAGGTCGTTTGGGTAGCGGTATAATGCCAGCAACAGGGTCATATTCTAGGGAGCAAAGCTCTACCTAGTCATATTCTAGCCACAGGCGTATCAGCGCGACGGGTTATTAAGGTATGGTTCCGCAGGCATATCAGCGCAGTAACTTATCGGGATTATAGCAGTACAGTACCAGCAGCGAGGTCGTATTTTAGGGAGCAAAGCTCTACCTTATATACAGTTAATACTGCAGGCAAAGCAGTGAAAGTCAGTTAACTGCAGGCAGAGCAGCAAGTAGTCAATTAGCTGCAGGCAGAGCAGCAGAGGTCCAGTAATAGTACGGTACCAGCGACAGGGTCGTTCGGGCGGCAGTATAATGCTAGCAACGGGGTCATATTCCAAGGAGCAAAGCTCTCCTTATATACAGTTATTACTGCAAGCAGGGCAGTAGAAGTTAGTTATAGTATTACAGGCAGAGCAGCGATAGTCAAATTAGGATCAGCTGCAGGCAGAGCAGCAAGGGTCTATTCATTTAGCTATAGGCGGAGCAGCAGATATTAGTTCAGCTATAGGCGAAGCAGCAAAGGTCAAGTATAGTACTGCAGTAGGTACTAGTTCAAATGCAAGAGATACATTACAGAGGTCAAGTAGCAGTACAGTACCAGCATCAGATAGTAGATAGCAGGCGTATCAGTGCTATCATTGGTTAATTAATCATAAGCGTATCAGCGCGATCATTTAGTTAATTAGGCTATAGGCGTATCAGCACAGCCGTTATCTATTTAGGGTAGCAGTACAGTGCAAGCGGTAGGGTTATATAAGGGGCAAAGCTCCACCTTATATACAGTTGTTACTATAAGCGGGGTAGTAGAAGTCGGTTAGCTGCAGGCATAGCAGCAAGTTAATTAGCTACGGCAGGGCAGCAGAGGTCTATTATAATAGCAGGCATATTGGCGCTATCATTATCTGGTTTATAGTTCGGCTTGCAGGCGTATTAACACAAGTACTTATTTATTTAGGCAGCAGTACAATGCAAGCAACTAGTAGTAATAGTGGTTAAACATAGAGCTCGGTCTATCAGTTAATCAGTAGATTATAGGCGTATCAGCACAATCAGTCTATTAGTTAGACTATAGGCGTAGCAGCACAGTCATTATTAGGTTGGCGTAGGGCATACAGCCGTCCTACTACTACAAGAGGTGTATATTGCTAGGAGTCCTTTATAGCCATTATTCTTCCTCTTAGAACTCAGTACCTCCTAGATTTCTACCCCCTCCTTTAATATAGCGCGCCCCAAGCTATAAAAAAAGAAATATAGCTCGCATGCGTATCAGCACAAGCTCTTATCTATTCAGTAGTAGTACGGTGCTAGCGTCTAACGGTAGATAGCAGGCATATCAGCGCTATCATTGGTCAATTAATCACAGGCATAACGGCACAATTAGTTAATTGGTTTGTATTTAAATCGCGTTCAAATCACATTCAGATTATAGGCGTAACAATATAATTAGTATCTAGTTCGCCCAAATTAATTTCGTTATCAAAGCTTACACAGCTTAGTATTAACCTTGTTGTTAAAGTGTACAAATGCCTAAGGTAAAGCTTGTATAACTTAGTATCAACCGTAGTCGTTCCTCAGTATGCGTAGCTTAGTGTCACTCAAAAAAGATTACCGTAGGTAGAGAAGAAGACGATCAAATTAGTAAAAGAGACAGTCAATCGTCAACAAACTCATACAGTCGTTGTCAAAGTTGTAGTTTATATCGCAGGCATATCAGCACAACGGTCAGTCGGGTTCGCATTCAAATCGCGTTCAGGTCACGTTTAAATCGCATTTAGATCGCAGGCGTAACGGCACAATCCATCTATTAGTTTCTTAAGGTCTACTATTAATCAGTAAGTAGTTTAAGACATTATTGATTATTCAATCAATTAATATACTATCAACTAGCAGAGGTGCTATTATATTACTAGCCACAGTTAATCAATTGGTTTAAGGTATGCTATTAATTATAGCACATTTAACCAGTTATCGTACAAGTAAGGTATCAAGGGAGACGCGCCGATAGGTTAATTCTCGTCAAGGTATTAATTAGTCGAAGTATACTGTTAATTATAGTATATTTAATAATTTAACAGGAATCGATCAGGGTATTAGTATATAGTCTATTAATATTCTCGTAATTCTCAGAACAGGTTATAAAATAGTAAACGTGTTTAAGTATTGTCAGGAGATTTAAAGGTACGCTATAGGGTTAGCAGCCGTATTCAAATACTTATATTCAATCAAGAGTATCAATCAAAGACTTATAGGAATGCCGTTATAATTTGGCATATTAAATCATTGTCAGAGAGGTATTAAAAGAGGTATCAAGAAGGTATATATTAATATTTCAATTCTTGTCAGAGTTAAAGGTATCGAAGAAAGAGTGCGCTTTAATATTCGAGCATAGTCATACAAGGGTAAGCTATTATATAGCGTTTAATTCAACAAGGTGCTATTAGAGAGCAGATTCGCATATTATCGTTTAAAAAGGACTGCTGTCGAGTGGTAGGCAGTTTAAGGGTAGTCAACAAATAGTATTAAGAGGTACGTATTAATATTTCAATTCTTATTACGACTGGCAAGACATACTTTTATAATAGTAGGCTGTCTCATTCATAGAAGGTCGTATAAATGGCTATCAAGAGAAACGCGTCAATAGTTCATAAGAGGTCATAGAGATAAATAGGCTCATCTACAGAGCTATTGGAGAGTGCCATAAACCTCTCAAATTCTCCCCAGATTCCTAGTACCCCTATACATAGGATTATAATGCTTGCAGATATATTCGGCCGTAAAATCAAGGGACTATCTAGGTCAATAGTAATACTCGGGTCGCTCAGATACGGCAGTTATCAATAAAAACTCGACGGGTGTCTATAAGGGCGTTTATAGACAAGTCGGAGAGTCGTATCGCAGGCATATCGGCGCGACAGGTTGTCAAGTTTAGGGTTTAGGGTAGTAGTACGGTGCAAGCGTCAGGTCCTTCCTAATTAATTTCATCTCTCCTTGTACAGCTTAGTATCAATCAGAGTGGTTATTATAGCAGTAGTAGCCAGAGAATAACGGATAGGATTCATTCCAGAGAACTTATAAACAACATGCACCTACCGCCCAATAGCACGGCTCGGGTCATGTCTCGGCTTGTCTTGGCTGACACTGTGGGATCAGTTCTAGGTTCCTCACAGCCCTAGGCTAAGTCTCAACCAAGGTCGTCTCTACAGCTCATACAACTCCGTATCAGTCAAAAGGGTTAGAACGGGGGTAAGATATTATTACCTTCCCAGGCAGTCGTCCTTATCCACAAGAGACCTTCTAGCTGCTTAAATACCGGCTCCCAGTATTAATGATAGCGACTCAACACGTCAACAACGCGCAGCTAGGGGTATTTAACGCGTGTCCTCCTAGAACACGCGGAACAGGGGTGGGATATTATCCAAGCCTTCCCAGGCAAGGGAAAGAGGGAGCTCCAAACAAATAAAGTCCCCCCCAGGTGGGTGAGCTTAGTATAATATAACAAGCTTATACAAATGCTTCTAAACCGAAGCTTGTAGATTGCTACCATACAAGAATACTAAGCTAAGGAGAAGAAGAAGAGGAAAGGAGGCTCTAGAGGGTAATATACATAGTACGGGCGGACTCCGGATATTGCGCCAAGACAGCTACAGGGGACGGTGCCCCAGCGCCGTTATAACTACCCTAGCACCTCCTTAATTACCTAAGACAAAGTGCTTTATTTATGGTCTACCCTATAAGTTAAAGAATTGCAAGTAACTGTTTCAGTCTCTTTAAGGTCCGAACTTTATACCAAATAACAGTTATTTAAGGAATTACTAGGAATGGCTTAAGGTCCCAACAAACAAGTAGTATTATAAAAAAAGGCTTAAGTAGATTGAGAAGGAAGGTCCTAGGTTAAGGACATCTATATTAGCTTCGTCTATGGCTAAAAAGATTAAGGATCTGGACAGGCCCCAAGCTACAGCAGCTGCTGTAACAATATCCTTTTTATTATTAACATCATCAACATTATTACAGGATTATCTGGATCTGTCTTTAATTAACGCCTAGGGGTATAACACTATAGCAGACACCCACTTTTATAATAATATTAGATACTTCCTTAACTTCAAGCCAAGCATATTTATAGCAACAGCTAGAGATTCTAGGGCAGAAATCCATAGATACGGTAATATTAACTTAGCAATTAAGGTGGGTAAATAATGCCTAACTTAGTATCTAATATTAAAGAACATAGTATACGCTTCATATTTCTATACCAATATAATATCCGCAGCAAAGCTCTGTAGGGTTAGAGTAATTATTAACCAGTCTATAAATTATCTGCGCTATAAGGATAACAGAGGCCTATTTACCAACTTTATAGAATATAGAGGTCTCTACCTTATTAATGCCATCACCTGCTTACCACCTACTCCTACCGCCTACGCTACCTCTACCAGATTCTTCGAGACCTTAGCATATAACAAAGTATGGCATTAACGCTTACTACACTATAATATGGAGTTAGTGGATCATCTACCAACTACGGCAGACAGGGTTAAAGTGGTTAAGATAGACAGAGGAAGAACTCCATACAGTATACCACTTTGTAAACTATATATTCTTAGAAAGATAACCCAGTAGACATCTTATAGAATATTAGTAAAGGGAACCTACCCTTTTAAACATATTCACTTTAATATTATTATAAAAGAAGACGGGTTTAATAGAGACACGTATATAGCTTACTTTTAGTATAACTATATAAAGTACTATCGTGCTTTTCCTATTAAGAACCATAAATAAGAGACACTGCTTTTACTCTTTAAATCAATAATAGCATTTGTGAAGAAATTTAATACTCAAGGTATCCGCATTTGGTATATAGATAAGGAGTAAGGTATAGGCGCTAGGGTAAAGAACCTTATCTAGCTTAACAGAGGTGTTATTAAGCAATCAACACTATATACCCCAGCTTAAAATAGACCTGTAGAGAGGTTAGGGAGAGCTATTTCCAAATAAGCAAGGACTGCTATTATTAAAGCAAAGTTACCTGTGGATCTATGGCCCGAGTTTGTGCTTCTAGCAGTGTTCCTACTCAATCGAACTCCCATTCAGTCTATCAACTAGAAGACCCCATTTAAGATACTATATAAACGGAAGCCATAGCTAGCAGGACTTTATATAGCTAGATCTTTAACCTATATACTTATTAAACACAGCATTCCTAGGAAGGCAAAGTTTAAGCTATAAGCCTAAATAGGTTATCTTATTAGTATAGAAGCTTCAAATATCTATAGGGTATAGATACCAACTACTAACTACATTATCCGATCTTATAATGTATAAATTAATAAGTTAAAGAGATATTAATCTCCCAAAACACTAGAACACCTTATTATCTTATAGGCTTAAAAGGATCGTTTTTAGCAAGTCTAAAACCTACTAGATAATCTTTAAGATGGCAGCAAGGACTAGATAGAGAACTTTAACAAAGAACTAGATATAAAACTGCCATATTTGGCAAATATTAACGTTACTCCTATATTAAAAAGCATTTAGATCTTAATAGAAGAACTCTATTAGCTACCTACCCTAGAGCTAACTCCAGAACCATCTATACCATCAGTGTCTTCAGCGCCTTAGCAATTACCATCTACAGTGGCATCTACGCCACAGATACTATCTACTACTTAGTTATCTTCTAAAGTCACTGAACTACTATTTATAGACCCTATACCTCGTTCCAAACCTTAGATAACAGCAGGCTTATTATTAGGGGGTAAGAGACGTTCTGGCCGTAAAAAGCGGCCTATGGCAAAGAAGAAAGATATGCCAAATCAGAATTTATAATAACAAGCCTTTACGGTTTAAATTAATAATGGTAACAATAAGCTTATTAATCTAGATATAACACCATTAGCTTACGCTTTCTACACTACTACTACAAAGATGTACGGACATTAAGACAACTTTCCACCACCACTAAGGTCTTGGAAAGAGATGCTTAATTATAAGTACGCTATGGAGTTCAAAGCAGCTGCTCACACTAAGATAAAGGCCTTAATGGGAAAACACACCTGGGATAAGGTATAACTAGTCAAGAAGGTTCATCGACTTCCTACTATATAGGTCTTTACGTACAAGGAAGATTTGGACGGCTTTATTATAAGATTTAAAGCTTGTCTAGTTGTCCATGGAGACCTCCAAGTAGTCTTACAAGAGGAGGTTAAAGCTATAACGGCAGCCTATTAAACCTTCCGTCTACTTTACGCTCTAATTGCTGGCTTTGACCTGGACGTTATACAGATTAACGCCGTAAACGCCTTTATTAATGCCTTAGTTGACAATGAGGTCTACCTTATTCCCCCCAAGGGTATAAACCTACCGCCTAGATTCTCTCTCCGTCTAAAAAAGGCAATGTACGGACTACGTAAATCTCCTAAATTATGGTTTTTAGAAATGTCTGCTGCTCTATAAAGCATGGGTTTAAAAGCTGTACCAGACAAGCTATGTCTCTACATACACCCTACTAAACCTATCTTTGTGTTCTTCTACGTCGATAACATCCTAATTATAGGACACCCGAGCTGTTATTAGCAGATGCAGGATATCCTATAGTAGCTACAAGATCGATTTAAGATACGCCAAATACCTCAATTCACGTCATTCCTAAATACTCGTGTCGTGCGAGATCGACAAAAGGGAAAGCTCTGGCTCTGTCTAGATTAGTATCTCGAGAAGCTAGTCTTAATATACCATCTAGAATATCTAAAGCCATCAGCTACACTACTATCGGGCTAGGAACTGACACCGTATAAGGGAGAAGCTACGCCGAATCAGATGAAAGGATATCAACGCCGTATAGGTTTTGCAACATATCCTACATCTACTACACAACCAGACGTCGCTTTTTTAGTCAGCAGGCTGGCTAAGTTCTTGCAAAATCCGTCACCAGCTCATCTTGCGGAGATTAACAGATTGCTTACCTATCTCTATAATACCAGATACCTCGCTCTCGAGTTCTCTACTATTACGCTATATGAGATAAACCAGTTTCTAAAAGCTGCTTCTAATACTAGCTTTGCTAACGATGCTCTAACACGTCGGAGCTTATAGGGTTTCTTGATAAGCTTATTTAATAGGCCTATAGCATAGCAGGCAACTAGACAAAAGGCAGTTACTAAGTCTACTATAAAGGCAGAACTACTAGCTCTCTTGCACGTCAGTGGGGAGGTTAAGCATATAGTTCGGATCTTTAAAGCTATTAGATTTGATCCGGAACAGGACATTATTATCAATTATGACAATTAGCAGTTAGTACGGATCGTGACAAAAGAGACTCCTATAGTATTGTCGAACTGGATTGTATTTCCTTACTACTATCTTGATACTGGCTTCAAGTCTAGAACCCTATGTCTTAATACCCCGCTCCTTACCTTGTATGTTTTATCGAATGTCTCATTGAATGTCTAAATACTTGTTTCCATTACCGAATAATGACGTAGTTGTCATTCTATTTGCAACCTATTTGTTACCTATTTGGTGTATATATAGAGGCTCTAGAGCCCTCTTTAATAGACAGAGTTCTTATACCTAGTTGTCCATTCAACAGTTATAAGCCTGGTCCGTTTACTAAATTATCTTTAATTCCAAAGCCTTTATTCCAATCAATTATTATCCTAGTTATAGACAACTACAACAATGAATTCTCAACAAGAAACCAAACCCGTTATTATATTATTTGTAATCCTTGCAAGCCTAAACAATTGGGACGAATGGATTAAGGTAATTAAGTTAAAAGTAAATAATAATTGTCTCTAGGAGTATGTCGACCTATTAACACCTAAGACTAAATTGCTAAAGCTTAAAGAACCTGTTTAAGCCTCACCTAAAGATGCTAATAGCCGGGGGATGACGAAGCTCGCAGAGCTAGATAAGAAGGAGAAGGAGGAGCTCCATACGCTTAAAGCCGACTATAGGGAAGATATGAAGCTATATAGAAAACAGCTGTTAGCTCTTAATACGTTACGTAGCCACATCTAAAGCTTAATTTTACGTACCTACCTTATCTATACGTTTAAATGCGTCACTACCTACGACGTCTTGGTGTTACTGAAGTAGAGAATTGCTCCAACTAATAACGCCTAAAAGCTTCGAGCAGCTACCTAGTATATAAAGCTTAAGAAAGCGCCTTAGAACCAGAACTTTAAGGTCTAGTTAAAGGAGTGGGAGAAGGTGTATACTAAGTGTAAGAAGCTAGGTCTACCTAAAATAAATAGTAACCATTTAATAAGAGACTTTATGTATGTAGTTAATTTAATTACACCAAGCTAGTCCAAATATTGGAAGAACCAGCTTAAAAAGATAGAGTGGAAGAAGGAGAAGCTTCCTAGCTTCTTTAAACTAGTTAAAATCTACTAAAATTACTATCGTACGGAGTTCGCCCAAAAGGGTAAAATCCCACAAGGATCCTTCGCAGCCACCTTTAAGGATAAGTTGAGCGAGTCACTAAATTTAAAGCCTAAGTTAAAGACTAAATCGTTAGCAGATAAGCAAAAGAAGGAAAGGCAACTGCCGCTAGAGTGCCTATACAGAAAGCGTTACTACTTTAACAAGTGCTGGTATATTCTAGAGTTAATTCCTTGCCCATTGTGGTTTAAACCAAGTAACGAAATTTAGAAGAAGGTGGATGAAAAGATTGCTAATACAACGCCTGAAATTAAGGCTTGTATTAAGCAAATTAAAAAGAATGATTAAGCCAATAAGAAGCTAAAGGATGGCAATTAGCAGAGCTCTTAAGAGCCTAATAGAGGCTTTATAGTTTATTAAGTAGGGGCCTATAACACAGCTTCTAGTTACAAGCTTTATAATAGTGTTATTCTTAACTTAGGAACTAACCTATACGTTATTAATAATCAAGCTAGATTTATTAGCGATATTAAGCCTACCTCAGACCATATCTATACGGGCTCGCATATTAAAGAAATTAAAGGCTATGGCACAGCTATAGTCACAATTAACCACCTAAAAGGGAAGAGGCAGATATAGCTCTTAGGAGCAGCCTTTATACTAAGCTTCTATACTAACCTAGTATGCCTCCAAAAGCTTAATAATAAGGGCGTCTATTAGAACAATAAAAAGAACACTTTTTACTATAGCGACAATATAATATACGTCCACTATGGCTACCACTATGGTTAGAAAACCATTAAATATAATAAGCCAAAAAAAGACTTACTAGAAGCTTCCTTTGCGACTTAATTAAAACCAGTAAAGCATTTATTAAAGCCTCTACTGAATTAGGCAGAAGGTCACGTATAGCACTAGTAATTAGGCTATACAGGAAAAGAAGTAATTATATAACTACTTAAGTTAGTAACGGGCGCGATTCTAAAAGGCCTAATAATAGTAGAATATAAAGCGTGTGGAGTAAGTAAAGCTTATAAGGTAATATCTAGAAGAACACCAACTTAGTTAATAGTTCCTTTCTATAAAATCTACCTTAATTTAATACCCGGAATAGTTACATTTAATGGCGATAAGTATATAGTACACTTCCTTAATAACGCAACACAAATAAATAAGGTAGACATAATGGTTAAGAAGTTGTCCCTTACCTAAAGAGTTATTATATATTGCAATATCATTAAACGATAATACAGCTTTAAGGTAGCCATAATCTATATAGATAGAGAGACGTCTCTTAGAGACAAATTTAAGGATTAGATAGCTAAATAAGGAATTACTCTTAAAAGATTAGCACCTAATACTTAATTATAGAACGGTCCAGCGGAACAATCTGGGGGGGTGATTATATAGAAGGCTCGGTATATAAGGATTAAGGCCCATTTACTAGAGGAGCTAACGCCAGAAGCCTATAAAGCAGCTACCTATCTACTTAATTAGACGCCCAGTAGAAGACTTAGGTGGAAAATACCTTTTAAGAAAATCTAGTTAGCAATAGGTATAATACCACTAAAACCTAATATAGGACACCTATGAGTCTATAGCTGTAGGGCCTATCCTCTTAAATATAATATTCTACGCCTAAATAAGCTTGTGCTAAGGGCCCATATAGGATATCTGGTAGGGTATAATTTAACAAATATCTTCCAAATCTACATTCTAAGTTAGAAGAAGGTCATTAGAATAAGAGATGTAAAGTTTAATAAGCAGTTGCTTTATAATAACTTATAGCTAGATCTTGTAAATGTACTCTAAGTAAGGACTAACTAAATATTAGAAATTATTAATATCTATTAAATAGAGAATCTTTAAGACGAATTAGAATTGTTGTCTAATAAAAGCGATAAGACTCTAGATGAGATTCAAGTTAATACTAAAGAAAGACAATAGGTGGATTCTGGTGGAAATTAAGAGGAGCCTAATACTAAAAGTAGTAAGCAACAAGATTTAAGCTCTAAAAACGACTTAGCTCTAGGGCTTTCTACCCTAGATAAGACGCCAGAACCTAACTTACTGGAGCCTCTACTACCGTCCTTAAAGACCTCGGCAAAAAAGCCGCACTATATTATAGTTCCAACTGATAAATCTAAGCCAGAGAAGAAGATTAATAGCAATATAGAAGAGCAAAACGTGGTTAAAGGAAAGAGACTTAAAGGTTAATTAAAAACCTACGCAGGTTTTCTTACTAATGTTACCAATAACTAAAGCCTTTAAGCTTAAAGATTAGCCTTTAATATAGGGCTTACCTTTTATAAAAAGCTGTACTATAATTAACTCCCACCGCCGCCTAGGAATTGGAAGGAGCTTTAAAGATATTAATATAAGGAAGAGTTTGTAGCTACTGCCAAAAGGAATACGCGGACCTTTAAAATTAAGGAACGTTTTAAGTCATTAATAAAATAATCCACATTAAAACTATACCTATTATCTGGGTATTCACCTATAAAACTAATAATAACGGATATCTAATAAGGTTTAAGGCTTGTCTTTATATAAGAGGTGACTTATAAGAGTTAGTTTATAAGGACACGTATACCGCAACTCTGGTAGCAAAATCGTTTAGAGCCTTAATGGCTATCGTCGCAATATTTGACCTAGATTGCTAGCAGGGCGACGCCATTAATGCGTTCGCAAACAGTGAGATTAATAAGGTCGTGTATATTAAGTATCCAGATAGATTTCTAATCAAGGGCAAGTGCCTACTGCTTTAACAAGCGCTCTATAGATTGCGACGATTACCTCTACTATAGCATGGCGACTTAACTACAACACTAAAAAAGAAAGGCTTAAAGCCAGTAGCGGAGGAGCCTTGCCTATATTATAATAATTAGCTAATAGTCTTCTTCTACATTAACGATATTATAGCTGCCTATAGGAAGAAGGACCTACTTAAGCTTAAAACGTTTAAGGAGCACCTTATAAAAAGGTATAAAATAAAGGACCTAGGTAACCTTACCTAGTGTCACGGCACTGGCCTGACGCGTTGTTATGACTCGGTGTTGTCATGACACGAGCACAGACCTAACCCCTGAGCGACGTGTATATATACCGCCTCACCTCCTACATAGTTCTGCACACGACAT
>Ga0307507_10003649_pt1 | contig 29194 bp, 12 predicted proteins | sample 7_EM_MG_FD_207223 | JGI IMG/M metagenome (GOLD analysis project Ga0307507, IMG submission 207223) | Populus trichocarpa ectomycorrhiza microbial communities from riparian zone in the Pacific Northwest, United States - 7_EM | ecosystem: Host-associated > Plants > Roots > Unclassified | place... | reverse complement strand
ACTATTATAAGGGAGCGTAAGCTGTGCGTAGTCTATTATAGGCAGTAGTTCCGACCAGTTGTCCTAGTAGTAATTAATAAAGGGGCGAAGTTGTTAGTTAAGGTACTAGTTTATAATCTCGGTTTAGCTATTAGTCTAAGGGTAGAATACGGTAGAGAGCTTAATCTTAATCCTAAGGATACAGCAGAATTTATCCCAGAAGTCTAATATAAATTAGGGTCTATAGTTAGAGATAATTAACTTAAGAGCGCCATAGATCTGGTAAATGTTGTCAATATATATACAGGCCATATCTTTTGCAGTTGTAGTCTTAAAGCAGGGGAGGGAAATAGCTTACTTACTTAGTCGGTTAACTACCATAAAGGCCATATTGTAGCCATATTTATTCTTTAGGAATGATTTAAAGTCCATTATAACATGCTGCTAAGGGTATTTAGGAACTGGCAGTGGTTATAACTATCTAGGGGTTTGATCCCTAGGGGTATCTACCTATTTACAAGCATAATAATTCCTGATAAACCGTTCTATATCAGATAGGAGTCCTCGCTAGTAGTAGCAAGGCGCTAGTAGTTAGTGGGTCTTGTCTTAACTAGGGTGCGCTATAGAGACTTAATAGTAGGCTTTACGGATTAGCTCTATTTATAAGTTGTCAACATCTGGAACTATAAGCCGTTCTTAGTATAAGAGCAGTCCGTCTTCTATTTCTAAATTAGGGTTGCCTTCCGTAGCTTAGTCGCGGAGGGCTTTTAGAGATTCGGCTATACGGTTTGCGATTAAAATGCGGTTAATTAGTCCTATTGGTTTATCTAGAATCTCTCCTTCTATAGGCGCCAGCTTATTCTATTTAGAGTTTAGTTCCTTAAGGATACGTAGGTTGAGCTATTTAGGACAGAGGAGGGTATATATCTGGTGCTAAGCCTTTAGCTTATCCTATAGTTCTACATCCTGTTCTCTCCAGGTAAGGGCATTAGCTTTAGAATTTTGCCTACTAGGGCGGTATATAATTGTAAAGAAGAATTGGGAGAGTATTTTAGCCTACCTGGCCTATTAACTAGTAAGCTGCTTTATTGTTATAAAATACTTAAGGGCTTTATAATCAGTATAGATTTTAATCCAAAAGTCTATACTTCTAAGCTCTGCGCGCTACTGGGATAATAATTGTATAATAGCCAGCATTTCCTTATCATATACCTTGTAGTTATACTTAGCTGGGGCCATTATCTTTAAGAAAAACGCCATAGGGTACCACTTGCTATCTAGGTATAACTATAAGAGAACTCCCGCTACTACTCTATTAGAGGCGTCCGTTTCCAGTATTAATTTAAGGTCTAGGTCATAGTAATAGAGAATTAGGGAGGAGGTAAGTTGGTCCTTTAACTCCTTAAAAGCTTCTATATAGTTATTATCAAAAATAAAAGGCGTATTGTTCTTTGTTAGTTATATAAGAGGCTTAGCCACAACCCTATAGTTATAGATAAACCAACGGTAGAAGTTACAGAAGCCTAGAAAGGACTAGATGCCTTTTATAGTATAAGGGGGTTTCTAGTTACGTATTGCTTTAACCTTCTTAGGGTTAACTTTAATTCCTTTTATACTAACGATAAACCTAAGGTACTTTGTTTATTTTACTTTAAATTTACATTTCTTAATATTAACTTATAGGCCTGTATTCCGCAGCCTCTTTAGGACCTTTTTAACGTGAACTTGGTGCTTAAGTTTATTGTCTAAGTATATAAGAATGTTGTCTAGGTATACCATACAGAATTTATTAAGGTAGTTAAAAAGAACATCATTTATATACTATTAGTACGTGGCTAGCCCATTTATTAGTCCAAAAGGAAGAACTTTGTATTTATAAGAACTGTAGCGGGTATAGAATATTATTAGATCCTTTAATACAGGGTCCATCCTAATTTAGTAGAAAGCTTGGCGGATATTAAGCTTAGTAAAGATTTTGGCTCAGCTTAGACGTATAAGGGTCTCGTTAATTAGGGGGAGAGGGTAATAATCTTTTTAAGTAATGGCGTTTAGTTTCCGATAGTTAATACAGAAACGGAGGCCTTTATTGGGTTTCTTTATAAAGAGAATAGGGGAAGTAAAAGGGGCCTAACTTGGCTTAATAAACCCCTTATAGAGGTTATCGATTAAGTACTGCTTAGTTGCTTTTAGTTCCTCCATAGTTTACTAGTAAAGGGGGCTATAGCCTAAAGAGTTATTGGCCTCTAGTTAAATCTTATAATTATAGGTTTAGTAGGGGGGTAGCGTATTTAAGGCTACTTTTAAGAACGCGTCTCTATAGTCTAAGAGGTATATAGGGAGGAGGTACTTAACTAACTCCTTATTAGTTTCCTCTACTAGCCCTTTTTCCTTCTTATTAATAATCTAGTTAATTTTATATAAGCTGGTTATAAAGACCTCGTTGTCCTTCTAATATATATTAAAGTAGAAACCTATAGCGCTAATTGCCGCGATATCTACTATAGGGGGGTTGTGTGGTAGTAGGGGTGTCCGCGGCCTTAGGGGCTTTTGGCGTATTAGTATTGTCTTTACTCCTTTTAGCTCTTATTGCATTTTCCAAAGGTTATCCTCTAAGTCCTATTAGTATGTCCTCTTCCCCATTGGCCGGATCTCCGCAATTTAGAAGTTGTTTATATTACTATCCGTTCCACTTCCGTAAGTAGAGTCCTCCTTAACTGCAGTTCTTTGGGGGAGTATCCTTATTAGTATAGATTTCTTACCGGCCTTATAATAGGCATCTTCTTAAGCGAAAGCTAGGTCGCGGTCCCTAACATCCTACTAGTAGGTAGGATCGGCCTTCGCGGCTAATATCTTATAGTCAGTACAGATCTCTCTAATAAAGGAGGGTAACTTCGGTCTACTCTCTAGCTAGACAAACTGTCTTTATTAAATGTTTAGCCAAATATTAAAGTAGGACATCTATTTTTAGCTAAGGATTATATTATGGGACCCTAGGTCTAGGATACAAAAGGGGATATTAAACTGGCATTGTCTATCAATAGCAATATATAGCTTTAAGATATAGGTAACCGGCTTACCAGCTTAGCTATTATAGCCTTTTACTTAAATAGGCTTCTCTAGTTGGGTAGCATTTACATTTAAAAACTTAGCAACATTATTTATATAAGCAGTGTTTATAAAGGCAAAGCTATTTGCTCTAGTGTTAATAAGGGCAGTTATATTAACTCTATATCTATTTTAAAATACTGTATATGGAACTATAAAGTGTTTTCCACCTATTAGCTGACTTAGATTAATTTCTTTAAGATTAATAGGATACCCTAGGGGGGAGTTTTTCCCTAGGGTTCTTTTTTTTCTAACTTATTAGGCGTTTCTTCTTTCTCTATTTCCTTAATATTACCCGTATCCTTTAGCTCTAGGCAGGATATAGCAAAGTAACTATTTTTTCCATAATTAAAGCACGTGACCGTGGTAGGGTTAATTAAGGTGTTGCAACAAGCATTGGTTAAAGGTATAGTATATAGTAGGTTGGGCGAGGTTCGCTAATAGGCAGTTATAACCGCTTTTGGTATAAGGGCGGTTGTGGTTTATCTTCTAACGCTAGCTCCTATTAGTGTAGCAGATAGGTTGCGGTTACTATAGGACCTCTTTAGTTAATTAGAGCGAGTATTAATTTGTTTTAGTTCTGAATCTAGTAACGAACATTAGGCTACAAGTCTTTAGTAGGTTAGTAGATTGTCTAAGGCTACCGCGATCTTCTCTTATAGTTAGACCGTTAGCTTGTTGTATAGGTCTAAATAATAGTTCTTAGGGGGGACCTAGCCTTTGCCTACTAGGTATAAGAATTAAGTCTAGAACTTAGTAAAGGATTAGTTCAATTTTATTATTAGGCAATTATAGTTATAATAGGCATCCCGTACTTTATTTAGATTAACATAGATAGTAGCTAGGTGCTGTATTATCTTGTTAATAGATATAAACCGAATAGGTAACTCGTCCTTAAACTTGGCCTAAAGGTGTCGCTAGGCGTCCCCAATAGTTTGACTAAAGAGGTAGAGCATTTTAGCTTCTTTAGAGGGGAAATGGTTGTAGTTAACACAAAGCTTTCCTTATACCTGGATTCTCTAGTTCTTAAAGGTCGGGTCTACGCCGTCTGACAATGGTGGGGGGTTAGGGAGCTTGACGGACTTTAATTACTTTATTATTATATCCGTACTCTCTAGTGTATTGTATTTGGTAGAGCAAATGGGTTAACTAAGGCTTTGTAAAGGGGAGGCTAGGCTATTTTATAAGGCAGTAAGGCTTTTTAGGATCTCCTTTAGAGTCTCTTATATGCTTTAGGCTTAAAGATAATTAACCTTCTAATTAGCTGTAAGGGCACAAATCTACTTATATACACCTATAACGTCGCCATTGTCTTTAATTTCTAATCCTAACTAGACCTTATGTTTCTCTTGGGTAAAGGCAGGTCTTTTAGATAAGCTTACTTTAGGTACCATTGTCGGCTTCCTAAGGTTTGTCGGAATTGTATAATTTGGTTTTAATTCTAGGGTTCTTTTATAGGTATAAGTCAAGTACAGTCTGGCCTATAAAGTGGGATATTGTTAGGGCCTTCTTAGGTATAGTAGTGTGGGTTTTTTAATGTCTAAGTATAACGCGTTGACGCGTCGTTGCAGACAAAGGTCTTTTTAGGGTGGGATATTATTAAGGCCTTCCCAGGCAATGTAGGGAGAGCTTAGTATAATGTAATGGGCTTATATAAATGCTTCTAAACTAAAGCTTGTAGATTGCTACTATACAAGAATACTAAGCTAAGGAGAAGAAGAAGTCTGTTAGAGACTAGTAAGATATAAAGGGGTTGCCAAGGCGCTAGTAGTAAGCGAGCCAATGGCGATTTTCTATCCCGGGGATGGAAAATCCTAATTGGTTGGCAGGAGTTAGGGTCCACTAAGTATAGCAGGTGGCGTTGCCCCAGCACCGTTACAATACGCTACTACCACTATTATTAAAAACATGGAAAGTCGCCTAGTAGATTTAGATTTACCTTATATAATAATATTAATTTTAACTATTTAATCGTGGTTAATATTATATATATTAATAGCGCACCCCTTTTGTATATTATTGATGAAGGAACACGATTTTAAGCTAGCAGATAGCTGCAAAACATCAGCGCTAAGCATACATGGGATGTATTACGAATGTGCTAGATTAATATATACCTAAAACCTCCTAATATTATCATATATAATGCAGGCAAGAATTTTATAAGCAAGGAATTTAAACAATACGCCATAATATTTGGAATAGTTATAAGAAGTATACCTATTAAAGCCCACAATTTAGTTAGAATGGTAGAACGCTACCATGGCCCCCTCCGTCGCATATACTATATCATTACTACAGAACTGCTAGATATTAGTAAGAACATAGCCCTGTAAATAGCCTTTAAAGCAATCAACGATTCCGCAGGCCCTGACGGTCTTATACCTACCTTACTAGTATTCGGAGCTTACCTATATATGGTGGAATCCGACGCACCTAACCCTATAGTTATACAACGAGCAGCAGCTCTTAAAAAGGCTATGGAAGAAGTTAAGAAGCTTAGAGCTAAGCACCAAGTGGTAGATACCCTTAATATGCGTAACGGACCTAAAACAACTGCAATCTATAACCTACTACTTAACTTACCCGTATTAGTATGGAGAGAAGGACCTATAGGCTAACTTGGCTACTGGTCTGGTCCGTATAACCTACTTAGCATTGAAAATAAGACCTATACTATATAACTTCCCCACAGACCCACTAACTTCCGCAGTATAGTTGTAAAACTATATCTGGTAGACCCTAAGATTATAGAGGATATATAACTAGAAGATGATAAAAGTAAACCACTTTAAACTAAGCCTAAACCCCTACCTTAAACTAAACCTAAACTTCTACCTTAAACTAAGCCTAGACCTTAACCCATTAAGTGTGGAAGAGGTAGACTATATAAGTACCCTATTAAAGCTAGTGCCGCGAACATTTTAATATATCTACAAGATAAGGACAATGATCAACTTATAAAATCCAATCAGTTTGTAGTATTACGCCAGAAGGAAATTAAGGGATTACTTAAAAAAGGAGTTTTTAAACTAGTTAACCCTAAAGATATACCACAAAGCAATAGAGTATTTAACTCTAGATTTATTAACAAGATTAAGAACCCTAGTTCTAATAAAGCCTTTAAGAAGTCAAGACTAGTTGTATAGGTATATAATAACCTAGAAAAAGACCTTGTATTAACCCAATTACCTATAATCTAATAAGTCAGCCAACGCCTTATTCTCTATATTACGGCCATAACTCAGAATAGTAGCACACATCTCTACTTATAAGATATTTTATAGGCCTATATACAATCAGCTATAAGACTAAATCGAGACTTCTATATTAGGGCACCTCTCAAACTTAGTACGGCACTTAGAGTCTTACAAGGCACAATTCTAAAGATTATTAGACCTTTATACGGCATTCCTAAGGCAGGCAATTATTGGTTTAAGACTTACTATAACCACCATATTAAAGAACTAAATATGAGCTAATCTACTTATAACCCCTACTTACTCCACCTTAACAATCCCACAAATTTTGGAATAGTTGGTTTATAGACTAATAACACCCTTCTACTAGCCAACTTAGTCTTTGCAGCTTTAGAATAGGAGAAGATTAAGAAAGCTAAGTTCCTAACTAAGGAACGCGAATAACTTACGCTGGAATACCTAATTAAGTTCAACGGAGGCATTATCCAACAACAGGATTATATAATTACGCTTACGCAGGAGCGCTAATACTAGAACTTAACCCTTGTTAATATTAAGGAAGCTATTATAACAACTAGTTCTAGAGGCACTGTTTGTATAGCACTCACACTTAAGGACTAATATATCGCCTAACAAGCAAGAGGAGCTTATATTGCGTCTATATGCCAGCCTAAAGCTTCTTTTAATTTATCCTACGCTACCCAGGTGATTAACCCTAACGAGAAAGACGCAAAACTGCTTAATAAGAGGATTTAGTGGCAAATTAAGAACCTAACAAGAGGTTTAAACTTTGTTAAACTTAACACAGAGACATTACAACTACTTATATTTACTGATTCCTTATTTATAAACAACAAGGATCTCTTATTATAGATTAGATACATCCTGGTACTAGTAGACTTATTAAATAAGGCGAACATTGTCTATTAGTCCTTAGTTAAGTGCAAGAGAATTACTAGAAGTGTACTAGCCTCCGAATTATATACTATGGCCTATGGTTTTGACATTGGTGCTGCAATTAAGGCCATAGTTGAATTGCAACTTAATATCAGCCTACCGCTTATCCTTTATACTAATTTAAAGTTGATCTATAAATACCTCGTTAAACTAGGAACTACACAGGAGAAGAGACTTATAATTAATGTTATATGCCTACGTTAGTTATATAAAAGACGCGAAATAGCTAAAGTTAAGTGGATCAATGGAGACAGTAACCCTATGGACGCTATAACTAAAAGCAAACCGTTATTAGCTCTTAAGCGACTTATTAACACAAACCGAATCGAGTTAAAGACAGTAGAATGGGTAGAACGTGCTACTGACAATAGCACTAATATAAAGGCATAGGGTAAGGAAGGAAGGAAGGAAGAAAAGAAAGAGAAGTATATATATGGATTTTCGAACTGCATAGTTATAAAATACTAGTCCTCCGCATTTTCTAAAGTACTCCCAGTGTAGCTAGAATATATTGCATTGCAATAGGAGGCAAATTGCCGCCACGTATAGCAAGTTGCCGTTACGTGAGGCAAGTTGCCGTTACGTGTCACCGCGGCACTAGTGTGGTAAGGAACCTTAAGTTCCTTACCCTTCTTCGTATTAAAAGACAACATCCATCTACAACACCGCATAGTACATATCATTGTGATATATGTATTCTGCACGTTGTTAAAGCATACCAACATATAAAGAATAGGACTCCCATTAATATATATAATATTAATAAAAATGGAATGGTTAAAATTGGAATCTTAGTCTTCTTATAGTGTGAACTTAAACCATTTAAAAGATTTGCTGTGTTTCTAGCAGTGGGAACAGTACTTAGTAAGATAGTTAATAACCTGCTTATTAATATTATTATGGCCAGAGCGTTCTAATACTTTATATAGCTTGTCTGCTAATGGGTGTCTAAAGCAACAGTAGAGTTAGTGGAGTTTAGTAGTAGTTAGGTAGCAAGGGTTTTAATTAAATAAGTGGGTTATAAATAACTGTAGTAACTCTTCCTATAATAAGAAAGGGTAACCAAATTGGTAAACCACTAGCACTAATTTTGTTGGGGTGACTAGGACGTTCTTAAGGTTATTATAGTAAACCTTTAGTACATCCATATCTGCGAGACACAGTAGGAAAGGTATATTAGCCTTTATAATATGGAACTTAATATTACCAACTGGTATGTTAGCTGTAACGGAGCTAATAGAAGAGGTAGAACTAATGCCAAACTAGATATTAATAGCGCCAGCCTTTAAAGTATTAATAACGGTATTATGGGTCTTCCTATATGCAAGGTATTATCTATAGCCAGCTATTAATCTCTTTAAGGCTCCTATATTAATCATTACTCTATAGAACTTATTAGAGGTATATTAGCTAGTAGCAATATAGGCAAATGGGTCTAAGTCATTATGGTAAGCAATTAGATTAGTGCCGGTAATTATATAGGTAAAGGATTAGTCCGCTAAGTTAGTTACAATATTAATAGCTCCTTTATGCTGTATTATTCCAAAAGAGGTAAGGAATAATTTAGTCTGTTCCTAAGTTGGAGATGGTAGTAGTGACTTAATATTAATTATAAGAGCTTCTATTACGTTATTGGTAGATTCTAAGTTAAGTTTATTATTATAATCTATTCCCTTGTACTTAGTAATATATTGCTTAGCGTGCCTATTAAAGCGGTGGTTAAGTCTATATTTAAACTTCTTTCTTAATTTATTGCGTTCTTCTCTTAAATGTTTAGACGACTAGCATCCTTCCTTATAACAAACAAAGCAGCGCTTCTTTAATAATGCATATTAGTTAGATAAAGATGGTTGTATTCTATAAGGTAATTAGGGGTATTATCTGTGGTAGCGGCAGTTAATAAAGAAGGCTTGGGGGTTCTTACTATTTAACTTTTTAAATATTATAATAGAGGATTGTAAGTTGTTAATTAGACCAGTTAGGCTGTTAGAAGGTTTAAAGCAGGCATATTGGCACGCTGGTAACTCTTAGTAGGCGTTAATAAGCTTATTATAAAGGAACTTATCTGTGCATAAATCTGGGTTAAGGCTATACTAGAGGTGTTTTAGTTCTTTAATAAGTAACTATAGGCAGTCTAAGGTTAACTTTCCAGTATTCTTGCTCTTGCCTATTATGGACTTTAGGGTTGTTGCGTTCCACCACCCTAATATACCGCATCTGTATTTAGGTCCCTTAAATTAATTATATATGGCGTCACAGATTTGGTTAAATAAAAGGGTCAGGGTAACATTCTTAAGGTTAGTATAGTAGTGGTTAAGTGCTAGACCGCGTAGTATTATAGGGTAGGCTTTAACCTTGGCTTCTTGGGGTACGTCGGCTCTGCTACAGAGGTCGTGGAAGATGGTAAGTTTAAAGTCGAAGTTGTCATCTTCTCCGCTGTACTTGTTGTCTTCCGTGTATATCTTTATAAGGTTCGTTAACTCCTTGCCAAACCCCTAATTTTGACTCTGTCCCCTAGGTGGTTCTAGTTATAGGGTTAAGTTAATATAATCAGGTTCCTGTTATAGGGGTGGTGTAGGGGTAGGTTAGGGTATAGTAGGTGGTATCGTGAGTAGGGTAGGGTTCGTGGTTGGTGAGATTGAGATTAGGGTTTCGATGGTGCTGGTACTAGCGAAGTTGTTCTTAAGAAGGTAGTCAATTCATCCTGAATTAAACTTCCCTCCGGTTGCCATATATTCCTTAATCTTATGCTCAGTCCATTCTATAGGCTCGTCTTCCTGTAGTGTGTTAAAGAGTGACTATAGGACTATAATATGTCTATCCTTCTTAACCCATACTCCGTAAACTTAAAGGAAGTGTCGGAGGTCATAAACAGTTATCTAGTTGCAATTCTTAAAGACTTCTGGTGTAAAGGTGCTAAAGTCATCGCGGTAAAGCTCCTATAGGTCGTCGTCTTTCATATTGTGAAATCCATATTCTATAATCTTGTACTATATAAATTCACTGATTTCTTCTTTGTCGATGTCTTTAGACTATATGTTAAGCCCTTTACTCCATCTCCTCCGTCCTTCTTTAACTTGTGCCCTAATGTCTGACATGTCAATTCTTGTCTCGTGACTCTTGTTAAGTTCAATTTTAGGTTCTAGATGAAAAAAAAAATGCGTAATGGACGTAAACCAAGGGCCTATTAGATAGGGGTTAACCTTTTAAATACACGTTAACTAATGCTCCTTAACGTGATCTAGGTAGTACAAAATGCGTAATAGACGCGAACCAAGGGCCTATTAAAAGGGGTCGGTTCCTTAAATACCTAAGGGCTGTGTATAAAGAGTCAAGGGCCTATTAGATAGGGGTTGACTTCTTAAATACACGTCAACTAATGCTCCTTAGCAAACGAGATCGGTAGAGGCCTTTAGCAGGGACTGATCGAGCTCATCTCTCTTTATAGATGATACGTCTCCTGATCTGTGATCACTGATCAGTGTCCATATCACTTCCGGTGATACGTATCGCTATTGCAATAGTATGGGATGGTAACTGATTTTGATTGATGCTTATTGATTCTCCTATTCTATAGGTGGAATTTGGTGGATTTCCTGAGCTCGCTTAGCTCACGTAACTAATCTAATTAGTTACAGACAACCTCGTTTAGACAATAACTATAAAGGTGTTAAGTAGTTAATAAGCTAGATAGGTAAAGGCACTATTATAGTATAACTTTAAAATTATATACCGCCTAGGAAAGATAAATCCTGCTAATAGGTTGTTAAGATATCTGGATTATAAGACTAGAAGAATTTAGGACAGCATAGGGGAAATAATTCCTATATTGCAAAATTTGCTTAAAAAAAAAGAGTCTTTCTCTAAAACTATAGAATTTTGCAGTAAGGTAGAGGTCCTAATAATATAGCTGCGAAGCACTATAATAATAGAGCCACAGGATATAGTTATAGACTAGGTTATAGACTAAGCAGACATTATAAAGTTAGCGTACCCTAGAATTAGCGAGAATTCTATAGGATGTGCTAGAAGTGTTGCGGCACCTTTAACTTAGCAGCATATTAGCTATAAGTTTCTAGATTTAGAGGGGATAGGTAAGATGCCTATCTATAGTATAGCATACTGCATAACGGTAGGAGAATCTACTAGCACTAATAGTTTAAAATATTTTATACTACGCCTAGGGTCTATAATAGTAGCAGGCGAAATAGAAATAAGTAATCTATATAACCCCTTTCCAGATCTTCTTCTTTAAGCATAATAGAGGGACGCCTTTATTAGGGAGAGGTAGAAAAATATAGTAGAGACTAACTTAGCCAGAGTTACTAAGAAGCTATAGTAGTAAGACCAAAAAGGTCTATTGCGCTTTAAGAGTGCTATATATATCCTAAAGGACCAAGCGGTTTAAGACAAAATTCTTAAGGTCTTTTATAATAACCCTTTTAGGGGTTACTATGTGCTAATAAAACCCTTAAGGCTGTTTAAAGAAAATGATTTTAGGATAGAATATCTAAAGAGGTTAAGGACTATATATTAAGATATAATACGTGCTAAATGGTATAGATATCCAGGCATTACCTATATAGTAAGTTATTAGTGCTTCCTATTCTATAGGGGCCTATATTAGAACTAATAATAGATTTTATAACAGGCTTACCCCCTACTAAAATAAGAACTAAGGAGGTTGCTAATACTATTTTAGTAATTATTAACAGATATACAAAGTTTTTAGGGTACTTTGCTGTTATAATAATTATTATAGCAATAGAACTGGCAGACCTATTTTTAAAGTAGTAGCTCTTATTTAGCACGCTAAGGGGAATTATATCCAATAGAGGTACCGTATTTAACAGCCATTTTAGTCTTTATTTTATCTCTTATTAAAAATATAGTAAAAGATAAGCACTACCTTTTACCTATAAATAAATGGGCTAATAGAGTATCTAAACGCGTTATTAGAATACTACCTCTGCTGCTATATTAATTATTAACAGGATAATTGGCTATTATAGTTGGCTTTAGCGCAATATATATATAACACAAGCATCTATAGCAGTATAAAAATGACCCCTTATAAAGCACTGTTTGGAGTAAAAGTAAATAACCCCTAGAATATTAAGGATATTATTCCTAAAAAAGAGGCACTAGTAGCGTCTAATAGAATTAAGTAAATAAGAATTTATAGAGAAGAACTTAAAAAGTACTTACTAGACGCCTAAGTTATATAAAAAAGGTACTATAATAAAAAATATATGCCTAAAGAATTTAAAGTAGGAGACAAAGTCTTACTATCTATAAAAAAAAATATCTAGATAAAATGTATTAAGAAAAAGCTAGACTACTAGTGGCTTAAACCCTTTAAGATAGTTAGGAAAACTAAAGGAAATTAAGCCTATAAATTAGAATTGCCGAAATTATATCTAATATATCCTATATTTTATGTTTCCTTATTAGAGTTATACTAAAAAAAAAGGATGGTATAGAATCGCCCCTACCTAGCGAAATTAATAGGGAACTAGAATAGAATATAAAAGATATTCTAGACTAAAGATGGCGTTAGAAAAAACTCGAATTTTTAGTTTATTAGGAAGGATACTCTTAGGCGTATAATAGTTGGGAACCTAAGGAGAACCTTTAGCTAGGATATAATATAGTAATTAAAACTTTCCTAAAGACTATAAATTAGGATTTAGCAATGGTTCTAAATATGCTATAGATAAGATAATAGGGAAGACTCTATAAATTAAAACTATAAAGTTAAGCACAGGCATTAAAAACAGGAATGTTTTGCTATTATAATAGGGATACTATTTAAAGAAGATGCTGTTTAAAAATAAGTAGTAGTACTAGGAGAAGAGTTCCTAGGGATTTAGAAGAGTATCTAGTCTAGCACTAGAGATATATAGTAGAGTTAATAGTATAAAGAGGACTAAAAAGACATAGAATAAAGATTTAAAAATTTTAAAGAATTATAAAGCACCTATAAGAGCACTACCCGTTTATTATATATGGGGATTATAGTAATATGCTACTTTTATATAAACTATTACTAAAACTAAGAATAGAGGTATCCCTAAAGTATAAAGTTAATTCCTAGTACTAGGGCATCCTAGAGGTACTAGAGAGGCACTATATAAAGCTATTCTATAAGAAGAAGAAAAGAATAAGATAATAACTTAAATACTAGAAGTAGCAACGGGAGCCTCCTCCTCTATTTTAACGTTATTATTAGCAGTATTATTAGCACTCCCATCCCTAGAGGCATTAGCATTTTTACTAATATTCTTCTTAGAGCGGCGGAAATTAGATAGACTACTATGGCCAGGGGACTGGCGGGAAGAATGTTTATCTTTATTACTATCCTTAGTATTATCTCTAGGTTCTAAATTAGTATCTAAGTAGGGATTAGAAAGTTAGCGGCTAAAGAGTTAGCATAGTTCCTAAATATATTACTAAAGAGACTTACCTAGCTAGAAAGGCCTATGTAAGAGTGCAAATGTTATTATTTATAAGAGTGAGCTGCTTATATATGCGCTCCTAGATCTTATATATCCAAGATTACTGTATCTCTATAGTAGTAGAACCCCTTATTAATTTAAAGAGGCTATAAGCAATAGAAGACACCTTCTATCCCTGTCTTTTACTATTCTAATATAAACAGAAATCCCTAATGGCGCGTTAAAGCTAGTAAGCCTTACATACGTAAATAGTGGGTATTTAATATAGTTAGTAAAGTCCAAAATAAGATGGAATAGGAAATACTAGAATATAGGTCTTTTTCTAGCTATAATAGTGGGAATATTTAGATCTATTCTTGCCAGAGCGCAGTATCTTATAGGTGTAAGACGGGTTTAGTATAAGCGCGTAAACGTAATAACGGCAGCACTTTAGAGAAACCACTATAGGAGTAATAAAAGTGGTCTATAGTGCTAATAGAGTAGGAATAACGCCGCTGCTAGTCTAGGGATACGTAGTATAATTATAAGCTATTATGAGAAAATATTATAGGAAGTTAGTATTATTAAAGAGATAAAATAGGGATCCTATTACTTATAGATATATTATAAAAAGAGAATAGAGCAGTGGTAGAAAGAATAGCTAGAGATATAGAAGCTAAAAGCTAAGATATAATAAAAAACAGTCTGCTAAAAGGCGAGATAAATAGTATTATTAATGGAAAGATATATAAGAGACAACAGCTTATAAACTAGAAGAAATTAATATTAAGACGTTATTATTAGGACCTATTTTAGGTAAATGGGGATAGTAGCTAGTTAATATATTACATAGGATAACCTCTAAATTAGCTTATAACAAATTTCTATAATAAGGAAGGTAAACCCCATCTAATTTTTATTATTATTATTAAAGTTCCATTATAAAGGCACTATAAAGAGCTATAGTAGAAGAAGAGCGGAGGAATAGAAGATAAAGTAAGGTTCTATACTAGTAAAGAACTAGTAATAAGTTGTATTATAAAGTACCTTTCCACTAAAGAACTTCCCTAGTGGTTTTAGTTGGAACTCTATAAGAGTTTATTAAGAGGTAAAGTTTTAGAGAACCAAGAACTTTAAAGGGGAGGCAATTGTAATAGGTGCTCTTAAAAGGTATATATTAGATAAGACAAATAAAGGTTTTACTAATATCCTACTAATGTTCTAGAGGAGATATAGTTAGATAGATAAGGGGTAAAGGGTTTTACTAGTGTCTTAAAAGGATTATAAAGGGAGCTAGTTCTCCTCTAGAGAAGAACTAGTAATTAGTCTCTAAATAAAAGAGGTTAGAAAGCATTTGTTCTTTAATATATAAAGCTCGTTCTACCTTTAACTTACCTTCTACTTATCTATAACTCTTATTCTATACTATTAATTAGATAATTATACGTTCCGGTTAGACTAGCCTCTTATAGCTAGCTTTGTTAATATCTAGGATAAATATTAGAACCCCTTAATTGCCCTTTATATAATATCTAGTTAGAGTAGTATAGATTAATAGGAGGTGCTTTGTCTGGTTCTTATTAAATATAGCATTAAAACAAAGATTGGAGCTCTTGTTAGCAATAATACTAAATTAAACAATGTTCTCTATTATACAATTGGCTAATGGCTCAGCCTTAAGTATAAAATTAACTAGATTGCAATATATTAAAGAATTCGCTATTAGGGGCATATTATTAATCTTATTATTTAAGCCTTTCTATTTAGTTTAAAAAAGGATAAGAAGCTTATAGACTTATATAATAAAGAAAATAAGAAATAGGATAAAGAAAAAGAAGAAGAAGTTATATAATAAGTACTACCGCTAGTTAAAAGAAAGAAAAAGAAGGATAAAGAATTAAAGCTAGCATTAGATAAAAAGTATAAAAGGGGTCAAAATATTTAAAATATTATAGAGCCGATGGGAAAGCTTTATAACTATATTGTTTATATCTACAGCTTAGCTAACTATATAACATAGTTTATTAAACATACTAGTAAAATAGTTCCTCTTAATAATTATATAAGATGGAATAGCTGGTTTCTTATACTATATATGGCTCTAAAGGATAAGGTAAAGGCTAGGCTTTAACTCTACATAGAGTACTATAAGGATAACTTAAAAGATAATATCCTCTTAATAAGTAAATAGATATATCTTTATACAATTTATAATTTCCTTTAGTCTTTCTATAAAGTAACTCTATTTCTTTAAGGAGATTATATAATACTAAAGAGGGTTCTAAAATTAGTTAATATTCTTAAGGATATAATATAGACCGCATTAGTATATTATGCAATACTCTTAATATTTCTTTAGCTAACTTTTCTATAGGTAACAGCTACTAAGGCTAAGGATAAGTTTATAACTTATTACGGACAGCTTAAGTACAATATTACAACTACTTAGAGAGGAATTGGAAGAAGCTAGTTAGTTAATATAGGCACGGTCTAGGATGGAACCGGTGGAACTATATAACAAGGAGTGGTAACTAAGGTCACGTGGCGTTAAACGTATTAACTATATTAAACGGAAGGGACGTTATATTTAATACAGACAACACGTACCTTACGTATAAGAGAGGATTTCTTAGGCATATAGTTATGTATTTAAAGGACCTCAGTCCCTACCGTAGATAGTTCTCTCCTTGTAGTAAATCTTAGAATATAATTAGAGTTAATCTATTAGGCAACCACTCTACCAGTTATTATTATATTATTAACCTATTTATATCTACATACCCGGCCTAATAACAGGACCCACCGTAGTTCTTACTACAAGGTTCCGTTACACATTTACTACCAAGGTTACGGTATTAAATAAAGTCAAACAATATACCACCTAAAGCACCAGTTATAATGCCATTAACGGCAACAACTACCTTAGGGCTAGGAGACACCAGTATAGCAGATATAGACTCACAAGTGGTTATAAGAGGTCAGTTATAGGAAATAGTTAATCGCTTATTAGATAATAGTAGGATACTTAAAAAACGCATTAATGGAATTAGCGCAGTAAAAGTTAAGTTACCGTTAATTAAATAATTCTTAGGAGAAAGGTTAAAACTTAAAGGATTCCTTACGCAAATACACTTTAAGGTTATACAGGAAGGAGCAAAGTTGGTAACACCTACAGATTAAGTAGCGTATATAGGATTATTCTTAACAGGAAGAGTACTGTAATGGTTTAAACCTTACCTTACAGAAATACAAGTTAGTGGTATAACAACTACTAACCAAAATGTACAATTTATATTTACCAGTTAAAACGGGTTCACGGAAAGACTAATACAGATATTTAGAGACCTAGAAGCATTAACTATAGCAGAACGGAAGCTTTAAAACTTAGTATAACGTTCTTTAGCAATTAAGTATATAACATAGTTTTAGACACTTATAACGCAGGTTAAGTAGAATAATAAGGCGCTTATAGCACAGTATAAACAGAGACTTAAGGCTAAAGTCCAAAACATAATTATCCTAATAGAAGATGCGGAAAGTCTATAAGACTTAATAAATTAGTTAATAAAGATTAATAATAGGATCTATTAAAGGGAATAAGCTAAGAAAGGGCAAGACAGAGTTCCATAGTTATATAAGGCGCAGAGCACGCATTAGCAAACATAGAGCCAAAAACTATAGAATAGCGCAGAGCCAATAGACCTAAGCAGTACCAAAGAATCCAAGAGATGGATAAAAAAAACTATAAAAACCTAAAGGTTAAGGATTAAGTAATTATAGGAGTAAGGAGTAGAGGCTAAACTAGGGATCTTAGCAGTAGAAGATGTTTAGGCGGACTCTATAACAAAAAAAATGGTTTAAAGATAAAGCTTATATAAATTGTGGAAAATAAGGTTATTTTACTAGAGACTATAGAGGTAGTTAGAGTAACTATATAGTAAAGGGCACCAGGTCGTTAGAGTACAATAATATAGATATAGGGATATTGCATAGGACCAAGGAGTATTCAATTAAACACTTTGCGTTTTATTACAACAATGCATGCCGAATTTATAAGGATGCTAAGTATAGCGCAAGCTATTAGCCGCAAGAGCCAGAGTTAAAAGGGCTTAAAGAAACTAGAAAGTTAGATAAAAAAACAAAATTAACTCTATAAGCCAAATTAAGATATTAAAGCAATATACAGACAAAGATCAGCAACAATAACAATAGAGTTAGAGTACTCATTAATTAATAACAATAAGGAAGAAAATAAGGCTAACTAGAAGCACTTACATCTTAGTAATATAACAGAAGTAAAGACTAAAACCACTATAAAACGCGGATTAGTAACGGGTATTATAACACCGTTAGATATAGTATCTATTACTTTATAAGACGGAAGGAGCAATGTCTAGAGACGACTAAGCAAGTAGACAACTGCTAGTGCTAGCTCACCACTTATAAAATGTAAAAGGCCATAGGTCTAAGATTCTCAAGAAAAAATAAGGAAAGCTCTAGACTTATAAGACGCGATAAGGACAGCTCAAGAGCCCACAACAAATAAAAACCAATAGGAAAAAGCAGTAACTTAGTTTAGTAATAAACAAATAAGTATAGGACATAAGTTTAAGAACCATAAGTTTAGGGAACAAATAAGAACGTTATTAGGAAGCCAAGATTTTAAGAAATAAATAAGAACCATAGCAATTCTAGGTAAATATAGTATTTAGCCTAAAGATTAAAAAGTTAATACTAAGATTAGGAAGTAAGACGACTTTAAAAATCCAGCTGTAAGACGCAGAAAATAGGAAACTATAGATAAGTTTAAACAAAGAATTATTATATAGCAAGAGCAAAAGCTAGACAAGAGGTCAGCTATACCAGATTGTATAAGGGACAGAGCACCTATATAAAGAGTTACTAATAGGCCTAGTATAGGGACACCTAGAGCAAAGTAGTTAGATAAACTAGAATAAGAAAAGGATCTAGACATTCTAGTTAGGTTTAAAGAAAGACACACTAAAGGATATCACGACGCAGTAATAATAAGGTACTTTCTTATAGATAAACCATATACACTAAACCAGTTATACGGAAAGTAGTATAGGCAACGACATAACAATAAATAGAAAGACTTTTATATATAGCTAGATAAAAAAGTTATCCAAGACTAACCTATTATGGAGAAACGCATAAATTATATTAAAGGAGCACTAATTATAATATTAAGGAACCTAGAAGAGGGATCTAAGGACTAAAAAGGAGAACAATAAATCTTAGTACCTATAGCGGAAATACCAGTGGTCAGGTTAACTAGGTATAGGTTTAAACTTAAGAATAAAGACAAGCTAAGAGTTAACCTAAGTTACCTAGCATATTATACACTATCGTGGATAGCTTGTGTGGATAATATATATAACATACATAAGGCACCAAAAGACAAAAACCGGAAATACCTAGTAAGGATATATTGGGCACCAGAAGAAAAGCGGTTTAGAAATACTAAGTATATATATAGATAGCACCCAGTTAAAGTACAGAGTTAAAGGGACCTAATACTTTAACCCAGAAGATTTCTTACGGAAGAATGCCTAGATAGATAATAGTAGTAGAACTACCCAGAGAACACTTATCTATAGTATATAGAGGAAAAGAAATAAACTAAATATTAGCTAAGAGTGGACTAAGTATAAGCAGGATCTAGCAGCTAATAATTAGGAAAAGGGGAGGTCTACAGAACTAGAGGGAACCAGTAGTAGAGCCTTAAACCCTTAAAGGAGTCCAAGGACAACACCTAAACTTATAAGTTAAGTAGCAAGATTAGCAGTTTAAAGCGTTAATAGATAGTAGAGTAATAAGGAACCATATATCACTAGTAGCAGTAGAAAGGATAGGGTTACCATATAGACAAAAGGAACACCTATATCCACTTATAACAATTTTAGGAGATTAGATAGTCTATAGAGGGGGCATTATTAATCTTAAAACAGGACCTATTTAGTTAACTATTAAAGGGAGACCAGTTAGAATATCTTTTGATATCTTACTATTAGGAAAAGACAAGGCGATACTAGAAATACCTTAGTTATAAGAATATAATCTAAAGATTAATTAGGTTACAGGTCAGGTTAATATTAGAGATACTTAATAATATAAAATATAACAGTAAACCAAGTTAGTATAGTACTAAGTTAGAGCGACATATAAAGAGACTAAGTGAGGCTTAAGTTATATACCAAAGAGATACCACAAGTATGGCAAAAAGTTATAGTCACTAAAAAGTAAAAAGCTATTAGAATATGCAGTATAGGACTATAAAATAGAGTTAGAAGAGGGAACTAGTCTAAGATTCTTTCTAATCTATAACCTTACTAAAACCAAGTCAGTGGCACTTAAAGAGTTTATCCAGGAGAACTTATAAAAGGGATACATTAAACCATCGCAGTTATTAGCAGAATATCCAGTACTATTTATCCTAAAGAAAAACAGAAAACTTAGGATATGTATAGACTATAGACAGTTAAACAGTATTACTAGAAAGGATAGGTATCCTTTACCCTTAATTAGCAAAATCCAAGATAGGATAGGCAACGTAAAGATCTTTACAAAGATAGATCTAAGATGGGCGTACCATTAGATTAGGATTAAGGAAGGCGATAAATAGAAAGTAGCTTTTAGGTTAAAGGAAGGACTATACAAGCTATTAGTTATACAGTTTAGGCTTATAAACGCACTAGCGACATTCCAGAAGCAAATTAATAGTGTGTTAGAAGAACACCTTAATAAGTTTATTATAGCATATCTTAACAATATTATTATCTACTTAGAGAGTAAGAAAGAACATAAAGAATATATTAAATAGGTCTTAGAGAGACTATAAAAAGAATAGATGCCAGTAGTAATTAAAAAATGCGAGTTCTTTACAAGAAAGACTAATTTTATAGGATTTATTATTAAACTAGGAAGAATTAGCATGGACCTAAAGAAAGTCAAAGCTATAGTGAGTTGGTAAGAACTAGAGAATATTACGCAGTTAAGATCGTTCCTAGGGTTTTGCAACTACTATAGGAGGTTTATAGCATAATGGTTAAAGAGTATTAAGCTATTTATAAGGCTAATAAAGAAAGAGGAACCGTAGGTATAGGGAAATAAGCAAAAGAAACTGTTTAAGGAACTTAAGGAGTTGTTTACCTAGAAACTAATCCTTAAGATCTACCAACTAAAGTTAGAAACAGTTATTAAGACAGATATATTAGACTTTGCACTAGAAGTATATTTACTATAAAAGCATTAGAACGCATAGCATCTAGTAGTATATTACAGTTAAAAGATAACACTACCAGAACTAAACTATAACATCTACAATAAGGAGTTGTTAGGTATAGTTATAGCGTTAAAGAAATAAAGAGCATTCTTATAAGGCACAGAGAAACTATTTATGGTTAAAACGGACTATAAGAACCTTACAGGATTCCTAACAACAAAGAAACTCAACTAAAGACAGGTTAGATGGGCGGAAATACTTATAGAATACCATTTCAAAATTTAGTATACTAAGGGTATAGATAATGCACAAGTAGATACTCTAAGCAGGAAAGCTAAACTATAAAGTAATAAAAAGCCGTTAGGGGCTTTATTGTAAAGGGATTAAGACAGGTTAATTAGGTACAATTATCCCAAGATAGTAGTAATAAGAGAAAGCCAGATCCATAAATTACTAGAGAGTAATTAAATATAAAAGATCTAAAAAGCATAGGTAGAGGATCTGGACATAAAATAGTATAAAAATAGAGAAGTAACCTATGTTCTAAGATCTATTACAAAAGAGTTTATTAAGTTATTCTATAAGGGACTAACTTAAGGATATAACGGAGCTATAGGCTTAGTGTTAAGACTTTAAGAGGAGTATATTATTTAAGGAATCTGGGGACTAGCAAGATAAGTTATAAGAGAGTATTTAGATTGCTAAAGAAATAAACTAACGAGGCATAAGCTGTATAGAGGGCTATAACCTATTAAAACACCAGAAAGACCATGGGAAGTTATATTATAGGACTTTATTATTAAGTTACCAAAGTTAAAAGATCCTATTACAGGACAAGATCACGATGCAATTTTAGTAATAGTAGACAAGCTTATAAAGTAGGGATACTTTATAGCGTGCATAAAAGAAATGTTAGCAGAAGATATCGCTAGAATCTATATTAAGGAAGTGTTTATAAGACACAGAGCACTAAGCAAAATTATATTAGATAGAGATCTAAGATTTATAGCAGCATTCTAGAAAATATTTTTTGTAGAATAGGGAGTTTACGCAGCAACCTTAACAGCGTATTATCCGCAGATAGATGGATAAACAGAAAGATTAAACTAGACACTAGAATAGTATCTAAGGCACTATATTAATTATATATAAAACAATTGGGTATTATTATTACCAGTTATGTAGTTTGTATACAATACAATACTACAAAAAGAAATGGGAACATCACTATTTAAGGCGAATTATGGATATAAGCCAAGATTATCATTATCGCCACATTAAGCAAAGAAGACGAGTAGTATAGCTAAAGAAAAAATAAAGACTTTAATAAATCTTTATATATGTTACGGCACTGTTACAGACCCTAGTCAGGGGCTCCTCGCTTAGAGCCTTGGCCTATATATATAGACGTGTCCTTTCCTCGACCTTCTTCCAGTCCTTGTCTTGGAATTCTCGTTACTAGCTACCAATAGAATCCTATTCTGTTAACTGAGCCCTTTACATTATTCCAAGACCAACATTAATTCTACCTTGCACGAGCGCGCAGAAGCTTGCTAGAGGCAAGTCAAGTAGCAATACGTTCGCTGCAGCCTGGAAGAACCGACCCAACCAACTAACCGACTAACCGACCGGAGCTATTCCTAGACAATCAAAATAAAGATATGGAAAGATACGCCTACAGCTTACGCGTAGTGCAGCACATTATGTCCGATCTTGTGTAATTATCTATGTACTACCCAAACGTGCCAACGTGCCTACGGAAGGACCGACCCAACAACGACCGTGCTAATACGCCTACGGAAGGACAATTCTTTTCGACTGATACTAAGCTACGTAAGCTACGAAGAACGACCTCGGCTAAGACTGGGCTATAAGCCGCAATAAACGACCCTAATTAATATATTATATTATTCATTGCTTAACGTCCGATTCGGATCCCTATTGGGCCCACGCGGACTACTCCTTATTTATATATAGGGAGAAAACTCTATTTGAGAAACCCCCATAATCCATCTCCCTGCCTTTTAGGACTCGCCTGCTTAGCGCCTGTAAGTCACCGGTGGTACTCTTCTACCTTACTTTTTGACCTCCTTAGGAACCACTACTGCCGTAACAAGCCTACAGATACGCTAGTATCGCAAACTTTACTCTACTACTATAGAGTTATTAGGGGGCGCCTATAACTCGCCCCTTTGCCCTCTATTACTATTTCCTTTATAACCCGGAACTGGTCTAGTACGTTTTGGCTAATAAGCTACTAGGTAACCGCTTTAAGGCCTTTTTATATTAAGAGTAGTGTAGTATAGTTCTCTATGCTAGCTACTAAGAGCATTACTTCTTAGTTAATGCGTAGGGGGCATAACAGTATTATATATTTTAGTGTCTGTTTTGGCCAGCCACATTTATATCTTGGGCTACCTACTAGGATACCTACCTAGTAGAGCCAATTTTTTAGTCCTATTATTCCTGTTCTTAAGAGTGTTGCTATTATATTTTCTGCCTTTGTTAGGCCTTTTTAGAGCCCTTAAGTGTTTACCCCCTATAGCGTTAACTATGCTATAGCTTAGGTTCCTCTTGCCTAAGTTAGCCTCTATACCTTTAACTCCTATATACCTCTCCAGCATTAGTCCAACTAGTATTATATTATAGTAGATAGTTTCCTAGTATTCCTTTATACTCTACTTTAGCTCCTTTCTTTCTCTTACTATTATCTTTACTAGCCTCTTACGCGTTTCCCTTCCTCCTCTATATAGGCCTAGGCCCTAAAGTAGTACTATTCTTCTTCTGCTTTCTTTACCTGTTTCTCTAATATATCTTCCCTACTTTGGGGTTATTGGTTTATTCTCCTATAGGGCACCCTTAGGTCCCTCCATAGTTTATTTAGGCGTGTCTTAATATACTTTATAACATTAGAGTTGCGTTTATTTTGCGCCCTTTACATTGCAGCGGCTTTAATATATAGTTATAGGGGGGGGATATTAGCTTCCTTCTCTAGTAGTACTATAGCCGTTCGCTTATACCCGCCTGTTATACTCCAGAGGCAGGCTATTTAGACCTTTTAGAGTAGTTTAAGGAGCAATTTAGGGGGGCCTTTTTTGGTTTCTTTAATAGCCCAAATACTAGATCTATATATTATGGTTAGCCAGATAACTACTATATATAATAGGCGTAACCTCTAGAAGTATAGGCCCTATATAGAATTAACAATCCTAAATAATGTGATATACTATACTTAGCCCTTATGGGCCGCTTACGCCGTATATGCGCTCTACTAGAGCTTACTATCTACCTATACTCTTAATACCCTTAGGCCCTAAACTGGTTAACCCCCAAAGCCTTAAATATAGATTATATACTAGAGATCTATAGATTAGTTATATTTTCTTATAAAGTGGATTAGCTAGTATTTCTCTAGTAAGAATTGGACTCTATATTATCTTACCTATTCTATATAGGTGTTATAGGCTTTCTCTAGTGTTCTATAATTCTCTACGGCTGTTGGCCTGTATATAATTAGGTTTATATTATTAATAAAGCCTATCCCCTAGGTCGCCCCTTTCTTAAAGGAGTTAAGCAGGTTACTTATAAAGAAGAGGAAGAGTATAGGTAAGAGGGGTAATCCTTATAGTATTCCTATTATAACTGTAATAGGGGGGCTCTAGTATCCGCTAAAGATTAGTAATATTTCTTTCTGGCCTATAAACCCTTAAACAAATTATATAATCCATTTTAGGAAGCCCTTTACCCTAAGGATATATAGAAAACGCTTATAGGGCACGTTATTATAGGCGCCACTAATATCTAGGCTAAGCATTAATACTATAAAGTTTCTTTGCATCGCCTATATAGATTTAATGGTAGTAGTAAGTAGCGTAAGTGCTAATAGTGTTAAGCGGTTCTTTCTTACCCCTATTTAGCTTTATAGTAGTAGGGCGTGTTCCTTAGCTATATTTACTATATAGTCCATTATTACCCTTTCTAAGATCTTGCTAAGGGTGTTTTCTAAGGCAATAGGGCGGTAGCTTCCTAGAACTAAGTAATCTACTTTACCTTCTTTTTATAGAATAACTGTTATTATAGATCTTCCAAGTTATGGGTAGTAGCCTATAGTAAAGTATACTCTAGCTATATCTACAAGCTAAGGTGCTATAAGTGGTTTATAGGTCTTTAAGGCTTTATTTAAAATCCCATCTGGTCCTAGTACTATATTATTTAAAAGGCGGCTAATAGTTCTAGCCATTTCCTCTATTATTATATCGCTGTTAACCTATAGGCAAGTTACCAGTGTTTCACCTATAATATTACTAAGGTCTACTAGAGCTAGTTAAGGGAAGAACCTTTCTATAAGGATCTTTACCTTCTTATTATTATTATTAGTGGCCTGTAATTCCCCTACTCTTTATAGGGGTAGTAGGTATAGGTCTTCTACTAAATACCCTACCTTTTTTTTTGCCTATTTTACTATAGCCTAAAGGCCTTTATTATAGGGGAGGCTTGGGTTAGAAGTATACTTATTTATAAACTATCTTTAGTTATTCCTTGCTTCTTTTTTTAGGGTATTCTTTAACTAGTTTCTTATATCTTTATATTATCTCTTATCTTTAGGGTTATAGCTACTTATATATTTCCTTCTTACTTATTATTGGCTGGCAATAAGAACCGCGTATTATATAGACTATATATATCACGTATAGGGGCCTAGTTGTAAAACTGGGCAGTGCTCTTCTAGCCTATTTTTAATTACTACCTGGATTCTTTCTAGTCTATAGTTAATTTCCTTAGGGGTAGCTAATAAGCCTTACTTATTTAGTATTAGGTGGATTTCTTCTAGGTCTTAAAGTTATTATTTAACTGTATTAAGGAAATTGTCTATTTTAAGCTTCCTTATTACATATCGTTTACTATTTGGTTATGCTTTAATGTCTAGATCTAGCTATATCTAGATAGAGATATAGTCTAAAGCAAGTGCCTATTCTTCTTTAGGGTTGCACCTTTTAAGTCTCTAGTATAGGCCTTTGTCTATAAATATAAGGTCAATTATACTTCTGGCAGTGCTTTATTGCTATATAATTACTCCTAGGGGGGTGGCTAGCTTAAGGCCCCAGATATCTATAGCTCTTAGTAAGCACTCTGCCTATTATTTAGCAGCAATATAGATACCCCCCTACTATAAATAGTAGAGGTTTATATCTCCTAGTAGAATAGACTCTGTGCCTTTAGTTTCTAGTAAGCTTATTACTAATATAATATTCTCTATTTACGGGACCCCTTTAATCCTAGGGTTATATATATTAATAATTTATACCGGTCCCCTATATATCTAGATTATTATAACTGTAATATCTAGGTTAACTACCTACTATAACTATAAGGATAGGCTAATAGCCTTACTAATTATAAAGTATACGCGTATAGCTACTTTTGGTTTATATAGGAGCTGGAATCCTTAGGGGCAGTATATTAATTATATATAGGTATTATAGTACGGTTCTTATATAGTAAGAATATAGTATTTTTCTAGGTCTAGACTGTCTAGTAGGGGCCTTATAAGACGGTGGTTTGTATTACCGCAGTTATATTATATAATGGATAGGTAGTGGACCCCCAGTAAGGGTCCTTTGTCTTTTCTTTATTTCTTACTTCTTCTATTTCTACTTTTTCTAGGATATTTAAAACTTTTATCTCTTATATCTACACCTTAGTCCCTACTTATTTTATATAGAGCTTTCTGTTTCTGTGTCTTATGTTCCTATTAATGCTTTTATATCTAAATCTATTATTATCTCCGGTTCTTCCCTTATTTTTACTGGTTAGCTATATACCCTTTATAAATTAGCTGCGAATATTATATTTACCGCGTTAAATCTAATTCTTAATTATCCTGGTTTTAAGCTTACTATAGCTGTCTATAGGGGTCTACCTATAGGGTGTTCTCTTCCTTATATCCCCTATAACCCTTATATCCCTATTTGGTCTAGTAATATCGCGTGGCGTCGCTTCTAGCCTATTAAGGCTTAGGATGGCTGGCCTAGCCCCCTAGTATTAAAGGTAGGAAACGCTAGAAAGGCACCTATATCCTACTAGCTTATCGCCTATTATTTCCATTTATATAACCTAGTGTGCAGTTATTCCTATAGCTGTTAAGCCCTTACCTTCTATCTCCTATATTTAATGCAGTCTTCTCTCTCCTATGCCTTATATATACTTTAGTGGCAGTTTACGCATTTTATTTGGTCTTAATTTAAGCAGTGTCTTATATTATAGGGGCCTATATAGTGGCCATAGCACACCTGTGCTGCGTATATAGATTGGGTATGTCCCTATTATATATAGTAATAGCATTATTCTAGGCGTAGTCTGTGGTTGTAGAGCCTTGTGTTATATATAAGGCTATTTATAATTATTCCTTTTTAAATAAGGAGTTTTTGCATTCCTAGTGTATATATACTAATAATAAGAGAGCTATGCGTTTGTCTAGTGTCTCCCTAGCAAGTCTCTAGCGACCCTTATATCCTCTTATTGTTCTTATTATATGCTTAGTTTATATTTTTCTAATAAAGCCATTGGATTTAGGTAATCTTAAGTCCTAGTATAAGGCGTTTTATTTGTCTTACTATCTTTTATATAATTACTGTGTTATCTATCTAGCGTCCCTTTTCTACCCTAAGGCTTATAGGAACTGCTAGGACTTTAACTAGGTAATCCTTATAGAGTACTTTTATACTAATATATTCTCCTAGCCTATCCTCTACCCTTATAGCTCGTTTCTTTGCCTATTAATCCTTTAGGGTGACTCTAATATCTCCGCTCCTAAGGTATTAAACTATAATAGTATTATAGACCTCTTTATAAATCTCTATAAGGACTTCTATTTCTAATTATCCCCTAAGCCCCTCTGCTTTTTCTATGTTTGGTTATATTATAATTATATACCTAGTTATTGTCTTAAGGGGGGTGGGTTCCCTATACTATAAAAGTGCAGCTATAGCGGCCCAGGTGCGGTTTACTAGTAAAGAGGAGTTTTATTTATTTTTAATTTTGCTTAGCTGTTAAAGGATTTAATTAAGGGTTTACTAAAGAGGCGCCTAAGGTTTACTAGACTAGCGGAGCCATTCTGCTAGCTATATTAGATTGTTATAGCTAACGGTTACTCCCCTATAATTCTAGATACTAGATATATCTAATAGGCTTTATATTTTGTCAGATGCCTTCTTAATAAAGGTGTTTCCGCTTTGTGGTATGGTATTCGCCCGTCTTTGTTGTGGAGGGCCATTGCTGGGCGTGGTTCTGGCGGTCGCGCGCGAGTGCGAACCACCGTCGTTCAACGTGTGCCTCCCCTGCGATGCATGCATCTCAGGGGGATTCTCTGGGTGATTTTTAGGGTTCTTTTGGTTGGTTTTGGTCTTTTTGGGCTAGGTGCGGCAAGAGCTCCTTTTCTTCCGACCCCAATTAATACTAAGCTGTGCAAGCTTTGGTAAACGATAAGGAAAGACTAACGCTAGCACCGTACTGCCACCAACCGAACCAAACCCAACCAAATAATTGTGCTGATGTGCCTGCGATCTACCAACTAGCTAATAGACCGAGACCTATATTCGACCTACTATTACCACCCAACACTGGCACCGTACTACTACGAACCGACAACAACAGCGCTGATATGCCTGTTATGACCCTATGGACACCTGACGAGATAATATCTACCCTAGAATTTTTTTCCGCCCTTTGTTTTTATAACCCGACCAACCCAACCGACCCCGGGGGGGAGCCCCCGCGGGGGGGATTTAACTAAGCGGCTCGGGGCGAGCCTTTTTAAAAGGCGGGGTAGAGAGCAGGAGATAATAAAGTTCTAGGAGGAACAACAAAGAATGGAAGGCTCCTAGCGATACGTAGTACTAGCCTAGGCCAGGCTATATGGCAGCAGAACTGCAGGACTGTATATACATATCAACCCTAACGTCAGGACTGGCGCCGTACGGCCTAAATTTTTTTTACCGACTACTTGCTGCTCTGCCTGCAGCTACCAGTTGACCCTTGCTGCTCCACCCGCAGTAACAATTTAGAACGGATCTAATGCTATGGAGGACAACGTAGCTTTCTTAACGGGGAGGACAACTATAAAGCCTGAGGGCAGGCTTTACTAAAGGGGGGGATGATGTTACGGCACTGTTACAGACCCTAGTCAGGGGCTCCTCGCTTAGAGCCTTGGCCCATGTATATAGACGTGTCCTTTCCTCGACCTTCTTCCAGTCCTCGTCTTGGAATTCTCG
>Ga0307507_10003648_pt1 | contig 29196 bp, 11 predicted proteins | sample 7_EM_MG_FD_207223 | JGI IMG/M metagenome (GOLD analysis project Ga0307507, IMG submission 207223) | Populus trichocarpa ectomycorrhiza microbial communities from riparian zone in the Pacific Northwest, United States - 7_EM | ecosystem: Host-associated > Plants > Roots > Unclassified | place... | reverse complement strand
GGGTACTATGCTACGCACAGGCAGGGTAGAGCTTAGGTGGCGGTTCTAGTAGAACTTGGCAGAATTCGGCAGTTAGAGGTCCTTAAAGTTGCCAGTTGGCAACTCCGACAGTAGAGACGGCAGATTGTGGCGGAATACGGCAGATTGCTATCAGATTGCCGTCTCGTGGTCGGTCTTCGGTTGTTTAGTCGGTGGAAACAGGTAGACGTGTATAAGGTGTTATAGGGGTATCCCATAACACTCTGCTATCTCTCTTCTTTTATATAATTATTATAGACATATTAGATTAACTATAAGTTGTTTCTCTTATATTGTCCCAAGCTTAACTAAGTAGTTATATAGAGATTTTAAATTAGTATAGAGGATAACTAGTAGTTATTTAAGTTGTAGGATTTTTTTAATAGTTGCTTTAATTGTAGCTCCGGTATTAAATCTATGGGCTATACTATATAGTTTAGATGCTAAAACACTTTATGTAACTTACTTACACTTAATAGATAACTAATAGAGGATATTAGCCCTATTATCTTTATCCGCAAGTATAATAATAAAGCCAATCTAAAAAGAGAGGTTGTAGTTATTAGTAAAGGACAAATCTATGAATATTATTAGTTTAAGAATGCTTATATTAAGTTATATAAAGTAAAGTTCTTAGGAGGGGTTTTTAATTTGCTATTATAACCGCTTATTAGGCTGCTTTATATATTCTTCCTTCAGGTTAATAACTTGTGCTATAAAGGAAAGGTTAAAGGTAGCTTCTAGTTAATAAACTATAGCAATATAGGCTCCTCTTGCTCTCTAAGCAACGTACTAGTCCTTTAGTATGACTACCTTATAGACTTCCCCTTTAGAGCTAGTTAGGTCTATAGCCTTTATAGTAACCAACTTTAGGTTCTAGTATTAGCATTCCTAGGTAAGGGCTATTAAGTCCTTTTCTTACCTAATATAGCCTCCATTAAACTTAATTAGGGTATTTAGCATAAGCTTCTCTCTCTCTTTTACTAGAAACTTTGTCTTCTAAAGTCTAGCTTCTTTAGCCTCTATAAAGGTTTTGTTAGTAAGGAATAGTATATTATTAGTTTATAATCCTACAATTCTAAAGCTATTGTTATTTATATATAATAAGTAGGGGTTATATATTAACTAGTTCATCTATAGATTATTAAGGTGGTAATAGTGGTATATATTAAACCAATAGTTACTAGCTTCTAGGACACTATATAGTGGTTTAATAACTCTTAGAATTAATCTATTCTTTAGTTTAAGTTCTAGTGGCGGGCGTATAAAGAAGTCTCTATTTAGATGGGTACTAGACTATATATAAGCTTATAAGATGTTGTGTAGATATAAAGAAGCTAATCTTCTTTTATTTCCCTATAGGGTTGCTATAAGTACTAGGATGGTTCTCTAGCTAATAGACTAAATGGTTAGTAATTGTGTTAAGACCAGATCTTTGCTATAGTTGTTATAGGCTTATATAACTAGTCCAGACTTTTTAAAGGCCTTATTTATTCTAGCATTCTTAATCTTGTTAATAAATTAGGAGTTAAAGATTTTAACTCCTTCTAGGACGTCTGCTGTATTAATAAACTTAAAGACTCCTTTCTTAAGTAAGCTGTTTATCTCCTTGCGCCAAGACTCTATAAATGACGGTAAGGTATACTTAAAGGCTATAGTATTAGGTTTCATTAGGCTGTTATTAATAAATATTAATATATCTATAATATTTTACTAGGGCTTTATTAGCAATTATTATATCCATTTTGAAACTACTTTGAATAAAAGTGCGTAAACAAAGTGAATAATCTTTAGGGGGGTGCACTAGCTACTAGTTCCTTAGTTAGTTCCTTAATTAGTTCTTCCTCTAGTTCCTTATTAGGTTCTTCTAGTTTAGGTTATAGGTATAGCTTTACTACTATAGTCCTAAAATTAGTAGGTCTACTAGGAAGTTATACCTTATATATCTCTCTATTAATTCTAAGCAATTTAAATGGGCCAGTCTATCTACCGCTCTATTTAGTATTGCTTTCGCGCTATATAAGTACTTCTAAGTTAAGGGGGAGGTTGTGGATTGTAGTAACAGATAGACTATTTCGTTAGTTTAGTTTATTATTAACTTGCTTCTTTGCCCTAATCCTTACAATCTCCTCTATTGCCTTCTTTATAGCTGCCGCTCGCTATATAATAGAGGGTGCTAGTAGGTTAAGTTTGCTTATATAAGGATAGGCACTAAAGACAAGAAGTATTAGGACTAAGCTGTTTAGGTTAGCTGTGTTATTGGTGGCTTTTACTGCTATTTATAGAGCTAATTCTTTGGTTATTCCTAAGTTTTATAGCTCCTCCATAATTATCTAGTATGCTTAGTATAGGGCTAGATAAGCTCTTTCTACTATTCTAATAGACTAGTAAGCTTCTACTAGGACGCTCTTAGTTAATATAGCCATTGCTATAGCGTGCTGTTAAAACTCCTTGCTTATAAAGTTCTTCCTAGTATTATAGGTAATATAGTTAGGTGGTTTAATATAGGTGTTAATCTAGTATAGTTATAGGATATCCCAAGTGTACTTTACAAAGATATTTTATAGTTATTTTACGGCTTAAAATCTAGTAGCTTTATTAATTATATAAAGGACAGGGCTTCCATTAATGTACATAATATTAACAAAAATAAAATAGTTAAAATTGGAATTTTAGTCTTTCTATAATATAAACTTAAACCATTTAAGGGATTTGCCGTGCTTCTGGTAGTAGACATAGTACTTAGTAAGATAGTTAATAACCTACTTATTAATGTTATTGTGGCCAAAGCGTTCTAATACCTTATATAGCTTATCTGCTAATAGATGTCCAAAGCGGTAGTGAAGTCAGTAAATTTCAGTAGCAGTTAGGTAGTAAGGGTTTTAGTTAAATAAGTAGGTTATAAATAACTGTAGTAACTCTTCCTATAGCAAAAAGGGGTAGCTAAATTAGCAAACTACTAGTACTAATTTTGTTAGGGTAACTAGGACGTTCTTAAGGTTATTATAATAGGCTTTTAGTGTGTTTATATCTATAAGACATAGTAAGAAAGGTATATTGGCCTTTATAACGTAAAACTTAACATTACTAACTAGTGTATTAACTATAATGGAGCTAATAGAAGAGGTAGAGCTAATGCCAAACTGGACATTAATAGCGCCGGCCTTCAAGGTATCAATAATGGTATTATAGGCCTTCTTATATGTAAGGTATTGTCTACAACCTACTATTAACCTCTTTAAGGCTCTAGTATTAATTATTACTATAAAAAGGATACTTAAAGAACCTAAACCTAAATCTAATACTAACTCCATACCTAACACTAAACCTAAAGTTAAATAAGAAACAGTAGATAATTAAAAAAAAGTTGCCGGCTAGCAACTCGCCCCCCTTTCTATAAATATCTATATAATTGGAGCTACCCCGTTAGTATAACTTGCTAGGAAACCTAAATATACGATCTTCGCCGTTACAATGGCCGATATTAAAAAGGCCCTAGCACTAAAGAAGCACACTAACCCTGCCATAAAAGTACTAGTATGCCATTATAAGCATCTGGAAGTATTTTTATAAAAGGAAGCCGACAAGTTAGCGGAGCACCAACTATATAACCACAAGATTATACTCAAAGAAGGAAAACAACCAGGATTTGGACCCTTATACAGAATATCCCAAAACAAACTCTAAGTGTTATGGAAGTACTTGGACAAACACCTAAGTAAAGGATTTATTAGAGCAAGCTCTTTGCCTATAGCTGTACCTATAATCTTTGTTAAGAAACCTGGCGGTAGTCTACGCTTCTATATAGACTACCAAGCTCTTAACGCTATTATTATTAAAAATCGCTACCCGCTCCTGTTAATTTAAGAGACACTAAACTGATTAAGTAAGGCTCGCTACTATATAAAACTTAACCTTATCTATATATTTAACCGCCTCCGTATCGCAAAAGGAGATGAATGGCTTATAGCATTCCGTACTAGATATGGACTATTTAAATACTTAGTGACGCTATTTAGCCTTATGAATGCCCTAAGTTTATTCTAATACTTTATAAATAATACCTTATGACCTTACCTAGACGTTTTCTGTACTGCTTATATCGATGACATCCTGGTATATAGCAATAACTTGGCTGAATATAAGAAACACGTTAACCTTGTTTTAAAAGCCCTACGTGGAGCTAGACTATAATTAGATATAGATAAATGCGAGTTCCATAAAACGGAAGTTCTATACCTTGGACTTATTATCTCTATAGACGGCATATAAATGGACCCAAAGAAGATTAAAGTAATTGTAAACTGGCAAGAACCTAAGAATATTAAGGACGTAAGAGCCTTTATAGGATTTGCTAATTTCTATTAACAGTTTATTAATAACTTCTCTGCCCTAGTTTTACCTCTTATAGCTCTAACCTAAAAGGATAAAGCCTTTATCTTTGATAAGGAATGTAAGAAGGCCTTTACCTATCTAAAAGTTATATTTACTACCGCACCTATACTCCAACACTTTAACCTGAACTGAAAGAGTGTTATAGAAGCTGACTCATCTAACTACGTCACTAGAGGCATTCTGTCTTAGTATAATAAAGAAGGGGTACTGTACCCTATAGCATACTTCTTAAAATGACTAAGTCCAGCTAAATGTAACTATAAGATCTATAATAAAGAATTATTAGCTATTATTAGATATTTTAAACAATGGCAACCTAAACTAGAAGGTGCTAGATTTCTAATTAAGGTCCTTAGCGACTATAAGAATCTACAGTACTTTACAACCACGAAATAGCTAAGTTATTGTTAAGCCCGCTAGTTAGAATATCTGTCTTAATTCTAATTCTTAATCACGTACTGCCCAGGCGTTTAAGGTCAAAAACCTAATACCCTAACTTAACATTCACAAGACATAACAGTATAGGAAGAAGCGCGCACCTACTATAAACAAACCCTACTTTGTTCCGAATTATTTAATCCCCTAGCTAAAGACCTTATAGTACACGTCCTTAAAATAACTGATTGATTGATTAAATAGATTATAATTAACAAATACCTAAATAACAAGTTTATCTAAGAGACACTTAAGCTAATTTAAGATGGCGTTAAACGCTCTAAAAAGATCTCTCTAAGTAAATATGAAGTTTGCGGAGACCGCTTGTACTACTAGAACCGCCTAGTTGTCCCTAATTACGATAAACTTAAGCTTAAGCTCCTTAAATATGTACATAACCTACTAGTAGCCGGCTACCCAGGTTAAGGAAAAACCCTAGAGCTACTCTAATAGGAGTACTACTGGCCAAACATATATAACATAACACAAAGGTACGTCTCCAGCTGCTATACCTGCCGACGAGCTAAAGCTTTGTATAAGACATATAACGGCTTTCTAAAGCCACTGCCTGTTCCGGACTGAAGATGGAAAGATATCTTAATTAACTTTATTATTAATCTCCCTAAAAGTAAAGGCTGCACAAACATTATAGTAGTTATAGACCGACTATCTAAGATAAGATACTTAATCGCCTGCCCTAATATATTAGCACCTGCTGTTGCCTAACTGTTCCTGGATTATATATGGAAACTCTATAGACTCCCTAAAACAATTGTCTCTGATAAAGGCCACTAGTTTATCTTGGTGTTTTGGAAAGAACTAACTACCTAACTCCGTATTAAAGCACTGTTGTTTATGGCATATTACCCAGAAACGGATGGTTAAATAGAACGTGCAAATGCTATAATAGAACAGTATATTTGGATATACACGTCGTATCTATAGGACGACTGGATGGACTGGCTTGCATTTGCCGAGTTTACTGCAAATAACTCCGTTTTAGAAACCATAAAGGTCTCCCCGTTCCTGGCTAATTACGGCTAGCACCCGCGAATAGGTTTTAAACCCTTTAGTAATGTTCCTTATCTAGCTTATTAGGCCTTATAAGTTGCAGAAGCAAATGAATTTGTAAAGAAGATAGAAGAACTATAGGAGTTTCTTACTAACGAAATAATATAGGCCTAGTCTGTCTATAAAGCCGTAGTAAATAAGAACCAAACCCTAGCACTAGCTTACTAAATTAGTAACTTTGTCTGGCTAGACGCAAGAAATCTGAACACAAAACGACCTACTAAGAAACTTAATTGGAAGAACGCTGGCCCTTATAAGGTTGAAAAAGTTGTCTCTTCTTATGCCTACCAACTGAAGCTCCCTAATACGGTTAAAATTCACCCTGTATTCTATATGTTAGTCCTCCACCCTACCGCCCCTATATTAGACGCCCTGCCTAGACAGATCCAAGACCCTCCCCCACTAGTTAAAGTGGATGGTGAGGATAAGTACCTTATTAAAAGAGTTAACAACATTAAGTATAACAAACAGAAACGCAAATATATATATCTTATAAAATGGAGAGGTTTTACTAAACCCTTATGGGAACCTGCTAACTCTGTAGGACTTATATAAGCCATAAAAGACTTTTATAAACTCTACCCAGAACTACCACAGCCCCATCTCGCAGATGCTCAAGTTTAAAGGGGGGGTACTGTTATAGGACACCCCCGTAACACCTTATACACGTCCACCTGTTTCCACTAACTGAACAACCGAAGACTAACCACAAGATGGTAATCTGATAGCAATCTGCCGTATTCCGCCGCAATCTACTGTCTCTACTGTTGGAGTTGCTAACTAGCAACTTTAAGGACCTCTAACTACTAAATTCTACTAAGTTCTACCAGAACCGCCACCTAAGCTCTACCCTGCCCGTGTGTAGCATAGTACCCGTTAACCTAGCAACTAAGCAAATATTATATACCCTTTTCCCCCTATTTCCTACTTTCCTTTCCTTACGCAACGTCTTGACTTTATTACATAGTTTATATATATAGCTTAATAATATCTACTTCGCTATATATTATCATCGCTTATACTCACTCCGTGACACAGAGATTAAGTGGATTAACAGAAACAGTAACCCTGCTAACGCTATAATAAAATTAAAGCCTTATTAGGCGTTAAAGGACCTAATTAATACAAATATAATTAAGCTATAGGTTACTAAGTAGGTAGAAAGAGAAGAAGACATAAAGGTAGAAATAGAGAGTATAAAGATGCAAGGACAGCTGCTAAGGCGCTAGTAGTAAGCGAGCCAATAGCAATTTTCCATCCTGGGGATAGAAAATCGTAATTAGTCACTTTAGCGATATAGTAGAATATAGCAGAATTTAGTAGAACTTAATAGAATTTGGTAGAATATGGCAGAATTTGGCAGGCGGCGCGCTTAAGCACCGTCACAAAACTAAATGCCCCTAGTATCTGAACAAGGTTTCGCAATGCAGTTACACGCGATCACGTGAGCTAAGCGAGCTCAGGAAATCCACCGAAATCCACCTGTGGAATAGGAGAATCAATCAAGCATCAATCAAATCAGTTGCCACCCCATACTATTGCAATAGCGATACGTATCACCGGAAGTGGTACGAACAGAAGACAAAGATTGGAATACTGCCGAATATGAAGCATATGTGCAGTACCATTTCCAGTCATTTTACGAGGTAGAGACAGGGTTTTATGACAGGATGAAGGACGTTCAAGGAATAGACGTGCCTCGACTTATTGCGCAAGTTCGATTACCCGAATTCCGTTACTCACCATATCCTTCGCCCGAACCGACTAGCAAGCTATTTAAGTGTCCGGGAATTCTCTCGGAGTACATTGAAGGTGGAATTCTCGTGGACGACTTGATTGAACAGCCTGAGCGAATACCGAAGGAAGTATGGTAATAGGTGATGGAAGACGCCGTCCGCATTGCCAACCTGATAAGCGACCGAGATATCCACAACGGTGATGTCGCATTGCAAAATGCCATTGTTCGGTGGGATTCAAATGCTAGCAAATACAAGGCTATGATGATTGATTTTGGGCAATGCGTCCTTACAAATGCAACCCACGACAAATGGGGATGGAGGAGGCAGCAACAAGCCAGGATGAGGAAGGCGCCATGGAAAGGTATCCCTCACATTGTCGCAGTGTGGTTTTGGATAATGCGAATAAGCGAGCATAAAATATCCTTTATCCAATAGAAAATGCATAAAATATCACAATCGATAAGGATAAAAGTGCTTTGTGCGGGGTTTTTCTACCCCAACCAAGTAGAATAGGACAGAACCGTCGTACGCAGAGCCGTCGTGCAGAGCTTTTGTATACAGAGCTTCGTGCAGAGCCTCCGTATGCAGAGCTTCGTGCAGAGCCTCCGTACGCGGAGCTTTGTGCAGAGCCTCCGTACACGGAGCTTTGTGCAGGGCTTCCGCAGAGCTTCGTGCGGAGCTTCGTGCAGAGCTTCGCGCAGAGCTTCGTGCAGAGCTTCGCGCAGAGCTTCGTGCAGAGCTTCGCGCAGAGCTTCGTGCAGAGCTTCGCGCAGAGCTTCGTGCGAGCTTCGTGCGGAGCTTCGTGCAGAGCTTCGTGCAAAGCTTCATGCTGAGCTTCATGCAAAGCTTCGTGCTGAGCCTCGTGCAAAGTTCCGTGCAGAGCTTCGTGCGGAGCCTCCGTATGCAGAGCTTCCATGCGCAGAGCCGGACGTAGAGGCATATATATAGAGCCACCTACTAAAATTAGAAAAAAAGGATAATATAACTTTATTTACTGGGTTTAAATTAGTTATTTTTATATAATAATAAAGAAGAAGGCTACTAAATATTTATTTGGGGTATGCCAAGACTTATCGCGATAAGATTTATCCAAAACCACACTCCAATAAATTGTGGCCCGTGCGTACCAATCAATAAGCTGCATTACTAGGCGGTCAACCGTTCTGCCGCATCACTAGAGGCCTCAACTAAAGCTACGAATATATTGATATGTTGGTGTATATTATATATAGACACTTATTCCTTGGTGTTAAGCTGATTTACGTGCTCCTGCCAACACGGGCCGTCTTTATATAGTGGTATTCAACAGAGTCTATACCCATACGTTATTCTTAGTGAGCTTTAAGGTTTCTTAAACTCCTTACTATCGCGCGACCTCTTTATTGTATTTACTAAAAGCTTGCAGAGAGGCTTCCTACTTAAAGGTTTCTTAATTTGGCTTTTTCTTCCTACCTCTAAGCATGCAGAGCAAGTTATTGGCTTTGTATTAATTTTAACTACCTTATTATAAGAGGCCAGTCTGACTAGAATGTATAATTATCTAATCAACAGTGTAGAATAAGAGTTACAGATAAGTAGAAGGTAAGTTAAAGGTAGAACGAGCTTTATGTATTAAAGGACAAATGCTTTCTAACCTCTTTTATTTAGAGACTAATCGCTAGTTCTTCTCTAGAGGAGAACCGGCTCCCTATATAATCCTTCTAAGACACTAGTAAACCCTTTGCTCCTTATCTATCTAACCATATCTCCTCTGGGACATTAGTGGGATATTAGTAAAACCTTTATCTATCTTATCTAATATGTACCTTTTAGGAGCGCCTATTACAATTGCCTTCCCTTTAAGGATCTTAGTCCTCTAAGACTTTACCTCTTAATAAACTCTTATAGAGTTCCAACTAAAACCACTAGGGAAGTTTTGTAACAGTGCAAGTATGGGAATTGACTGAGCAACTTTATTGTAAATCTATGGAAATCAAGTGAACTAAATACATGAAAGTAGACCCGGAACTCCGTAGTCTATAACTCAATATTTGACCGTATCCGAGACATACGAGGGTAGCGTCGATCATATCTCGGAGCCTCTTAGGCGACGATCTTGTGTCTCAGCGTAGTGCTGGTGAACTGTTACAAGTTTTTTAGTGGAAAGGTACTCCATAATACGGCTTATTACTAGTTCTTTACTAGTATAAAACCTTGCTTTGTCTTCTATTCCTCCACTCTTTTTCTACTATAGCTCTTTATGGTGCCTTTATAATAGAACTTTAATAATAATAATAAAAATTAGATGGGATTTACCTTCCTTAATATAAGAATTTGTTATAAGCTAATCTGGAGGTTATCCTATGCAACACATTAACTAGCCACTATCTCTATTTACCTAAAATAGGTCCTAATAATAACGTCTTAATATTAATTTCTTCCAGTTTATAAGCTATTGTCTCTTACGCGTCTTTCTATTAATAATACTATCTGTCTCGCCTTTTAGCAGACTGTTTTTTATTATATCTTAGCTTTTAGCTTCTGCATCTCTAGTTATTCTTTCTACTACTACTCTGTTCTCTTCTTATAACGCATCTATAGGTAATAGGATCCCTATTTTATCTCTTTAATAATACTAACTTCCTATAGTATTCTCTTGTAATAGCTTATAATTATACTATACGTCCCCAGACTAGCGGCGGCATTATCCCTACTCTGTTAGCACTATAGACCACTTCTATTACTCCTATAGCGGTTTCTCTAAAGTACTGCCGTCGTTGCGTTTACGCGCTTATATTGGACCCTTCCTATACCTATAAGATGCCGCGCTCTAGCAAGAATAGATCTAAGTATTCCTACTATTACAGCCGGAAAAAAACCTATATTCTAGTATTTCTTATTCCATCCTATTCTGGATTTTACTAACTATATTAGATCCCCGCTGTTTATACACGTAAGGCTTACTAGCTCTAACGCGCTACCAGGGATTTCTATCTATATTAGAATAGTAAAAAATAGGGACGGAAGGTGTCTTCCATTACTTACAGCCTTTTTAATTTAATAAGGGTTTCTACTACTATAGGGACGCAGCAATTTTAGACATATAGTATCTAGGAGCATATATATAAGCAGTTCGTTCTTATAAATAACAATATTTATACTCTTACGCGGGCCTTTCTAGCTAAATAAGTCTCTTTAGTAACACGTTTAGGAACTATACTAACTCTTTAGTTATTAACTTTCTAATCCTAGCCTAGATGCTAATTTAGAACCTAGGGATAACACTAAAAATAGTAATAAAGATAAACGTTCTCCCTACCAGTCCCCTAGCCATAGTAGTCTATCTAGTTCCTACCGCTCTAAAAAGAATATTAGTAAGAATGCTAATACTTCTAGGGATAGGAGTGCTAATAATACTGCTAACAATAACGTTAAGATAGAGGAGGAGGCTCCTATTACTACTTTTAGTATTTAAGTTGTTATTTTATTCTTTCTTTCTTCTTATAGAATAGCTTTATATAGTACCTCTCTAGTACCTCTAGGATGCCCTAGTACTAGGAATTAACTTTATACTTTAGGGATGCCTCTATTTTTATTTTTAGTAATAGTCTATATAAAAGCAGTATACCGCTATAATCTCCATATGTAATGAACGGGTAATATTTTTATAGGTACTTTATAATTTTTTAAAATTTCTAAATCTTTGCTCTATATCTTTTTAGTCCTCTTTATATTATTAACTCTACTATATATCTTTAGTATTAGACCGGATACTCTCTTTTTATCCCTAAGGAACCCTTCTAAATCCCTAGGGCCCCTTCTTCTAGTACTACTACTTATTCTTAAATAGCGTCTTCTTTAAATAGTATTCCTAGTGGCTCTTATATAGATCCCTATAGCTTTCTCTTATAGGATTCTAGGATCCCTATTATAATAGCAAAACGTTCCCGTTTCTAATGCCTATACTTAACCTTAGGGTTTTAATTTATAGAATCTTCCTTATTATCTTATCTATGGTATATCTAGAACCGTTACTAAATCCTAATTTATAGTCTTTAGGAAAGTTTTAATTATTATATCGCATCTTAGCTAAAGGTGCTCCTTAGGTTCCTAACTATTATACGCTTAGGAGTATCCTTCCTAATAAACTAAAAATTCGCGTTTCTTCTAACGCTATCTTTAATCTAAAATGTCTTCTACATTCTATTCTAGTTCCCTATTAATTTTGCTAGGTAGGGGTGGTTCCATACTATCTCTTCTCTAGTATAACTTTAATAAGAAAACATAAAATATGGGATATATTAGATATAATTTCGGTAATTCTAATTTATAGGCTTAATTTCCTTTAGTTTTTCTAACTATCTTAAAGGGTCTAAGCCACCTATAGTCCAGCTTCTTCTTAATACATTTTATCTAGATATTTTTTATAGACAGTAAGACTTTATCTCCTATTTTAAATTCTTTAGGCATATATCCCTTATTATAGTACCTTTTTTATATAGCCTGGGCGTCGAGTAAGTACTTTTTAAGTTCTTCTCTGCGAATTCTTATTTACTTAATTCTTTTAGACGCTGCTAGTGCCTCTCTTTTAGAAACAATGTCCTTAACATTCTAAGGGTTATTTACTTTTACCCCAAATAGTGCTTTATAAGGGGTCATTTTTATACTGCTATAGATACTTATATTATATATATATTGCGCTAGAGCTAACCACAATAGCTAATTATCCTATTAATAATTAATATAGTAGTAGAGGTAGTGTTCTAATAACATATTTAGACGCTCTATTTACCCATCTATTTATAGGTAAAAGGTAGTGCTTATCTTTTACTATATTTTTAATAAAAGATAGAATTAAGACTAAAATGCGCTATTAAATATAGTATCTCTATCGGACATAATTCCCCTTAGCGTGCTAAATAAGAGCTACCACTCTAAAAATAGGTCTACTAGTTCCGCTACTGTAATTATTATTATAACAGTAAAATACCCTAAAAACTTTATATATCTATTAATAATTACTAGAATAGCATTAGCAACCTCTTCTATTCTTATTTTAGTAGGGGGTAAGCCTATTATAAAATCTATTATTAATTCTAATATAGGTCCTTATAGAATAAGAAGCACTAATAACTTATTATAGGGGCGATACCTAGATATCTGTACCCTTTGGCATATATCACATCTTAATATATAGTCCTTAACTTTTTTAGATATTCCATCCTAAAAGTATTTCCTTTAAACAGCCTTAAGGGTTATGTTAGTACTATAGTAACCCCTAAGAGGGTTATTATAAAAGACCTTTAAAATTTTATCTTAAACCGCTTAGTCCTTTAGGATATATATAATACCCTTAAAGCGCAACAGACCCTTTTAGTCTTACTACTATAGCTTCTTAGTAACTCCGGCCAAGTTAGTCTCCACTATATCTTTCTACCTCTCCCTAGTAACAAAGGCATCCCTCTATTATACTTAAAGAAGAAGATCTGGAAAGGTTTTATAAATCGCTTATTTCCATTTTGCCCGCCGCTATTACGGACCCTAGGCGTAGTATAAGACGTTTTAAAATATTAGTGCCAGCAGATTCTCCTACTATTATATAGTATGCTATGCTACGGATAAGTATCTTACCTATCCCCTCTAGATCTAGAAACTCGTAGCTAATACACCGTTAAGTTAAAGGTACTATAATACCTCTAGCACATTCTATAGAATTCTTACTAATTCTAGGGTATGCCAACTTTATAATATCTGCTTAGTCTATAACCTAGTCTATAACCGTATTCTATAGCTCTATTATTATAGTACTTTACAGCTATATTGCTAGGACCTCTACCTTATTGTGAAATTCTACATTTCTAGGCAAAGATTCTTCTTTCTTTCTAAGCAAATTTTATAATATAGGGATTATTTTCCCTATGCTGTCCTAGATCTTCTCTATCTTATAATCTAGATATTTTAATAACCTATTAGCAGGATTTATTTTTCCTAGGCGGTATATAATTTTAAAGTTATACTGTAATAGTGCCTCTACCTATCTAGCTTATTAACCACTTAACACTTTTATAGTTATAAAGTATTATAGGTTGTTGTAGTCTATAAGGACTTTAATAGGATAATTACTTCCTATATAATAATGTCGCCAGTGATTTATTACCGTAACTATTATAAGCAGCTCCTAGTTATGCGTTATATAACGCTATTCTATAGGGGTTGTTTTCCTTAACTAAAACGCCATAGGATATCATTCTCCATCTTTTAATTAAGATAATATTGCCCCTAGGGCAAAGCCCGATGCATCCGTTTTAAAGTATATATATAGTTCCTAGCAGAAGTATATTAGAATAGACACCAATATAAATAAATCCTTTAACTAGTCTATAGCCTACTTAGTAGCTTCCCTAAATATAAAGGGTCCTAACTTCTTACTATCCTTAGATCTCTTTAGTAGATTAGTAATTAGGAGCATTACTTATAAGTAGTAAATAATAAACCTTTAGTAGAAGTTCGCCGTACCTATAAAAACCTATACTTCTCTAAATATTATAGGGTATAGCTATTCCCTAATAGCGTCTACCCAACTTTTCTCTATTAATACTCCGTTAATGCTAACAATAAAGCCCAGAAAATTAATGCTAGTAATATAGAACGAGTATTTTTTTAGGTTTATATAGAGCTTATATTCCCGCAGTTTTTCTAGTACTATTTACACGTGGTATGTATATGCTTTATAGTTATTAGAGTAGACAACAATATTATTAAGGTAGACTATATATATTGTATCTAATAGGCCTAATAATGCCTTATTAATATAGGCCTAAAATATTACTAGTGCGTTAGTGTCACGGGACAGGGGCAATGGCTACAGAATGTATATATTTGGGGAGTCTACAAGACGTTGCGCGATCGATCGTAAGGGTCGAGGGCGTAAGGAGGTGATATACCTACGCGTAGCTGACGTAAGCTGTACGTGAGGTATATATAAGAGCACGGGGCTCTCCTATGGAGGCCCCTATGGTGGGGTTCCGTAATACTACCCCCCTCTTATAGAGGCGGAGCTCCAGCGACGCTGTGGTTGCTATGTATATATAGAAGGGACATTTAAGGTATAGAGAAGGAAAAGTAAGGGGGTATCGCTGAGGGCTTAAAACAACGTTATGTAATAAGGCTTGGCACCTAAGAATCCAACTAATTAGATAACTTTAACCGCTGGTCAAAATTCCTAGACATCTTATTAACATTCCGATTACGTAATCGCATTTTGCTATTATATAATGGCAATCTACGGCAATCTAATAGCAATTTGCCCTTACGTGGCAATATATAACAGTTTAACTCTATAAGGGCTCCTATAGAGGATTAGATATAAAATCTCTGCTTAGGCCCGGTTTCTGTGGGTTCGCGTAGTAAAAATCGCTAATTAAGTCCTTTACATTTTTAAAATCTTCCTATAGTTGCCATTCTGGCTAATCTATATTAAATCCTATATAGATAGCTCTATAGTAGAGCCGCCGTTCTCTGCCTTTGCTAAAGTATTTAGAGTTAATAATTTGTTTAATAGTCTATTTCTTATAGTTCTTATCTTCGTTCTTATCTTGGATTAGTACTAGTAGGGGTTTAAGCTATATCTATCCTAGTAGGAGGTTAGGCTAGTAAAGGTATAGTAGCTATAGGTAAAATACAGGCTATATCCCACGGGTGGCTAGGGTAGGTAGGAGCTCTAGCTTATATACGGCTCCCCTATTAATAACTTGTTTAATTAGGTAGGGGCCGAGATTCTTATAATTAAGTAACTTTATAGGCCTCTGCGTAGAGATATTGCGTGTATCTAGCTATACCTAGTTGCTAACACGCATCTCCAGTGGTGGCGTTCTATAACGGTTAGTAAAGTAGGCCTGCTTTGCTTAAGCCTAGGCCATTTCTCCCTTATAGTAGTTAAGTAGATTTTTTATACAGTCTACATACTGGTCGGCAAGTAGCATCTTAAGGCGTTTTCTATATAGTAATTTCTTTTTAATAGGTTCTGGTGGCTCTATACTAGATTAGGGATAATAACCCTTATTCGCAAAGAACGGTATAAGTCCTATAGTGGTTAAGACGTAGTTATTTACTATAAATTTACCTAGTAGAAGGTAATCTACCCAGTTATCTTAACTATAGGTAACCTATATAATTAGTAGACTTCGTAAAGGAAGGCGCTAGTGACGTTGCTAACGGCTACGCCTTTAGTTAGGACGTAGTGGCGCTCTTTTATAAGTCGGTATATTATTATAAGAATGTTCTTATAGGTACGGCCCCGTTATTTATAGGGTAGTAGGTTAATAATAAAATTAATGGCAATATCTACCTATTGTTATATAGGTACTGGTAGAGGGTATAGTAGTCCTTAGTACTTTATATTAAAGGCCTTAGCGCGCTTATAACTATGGCAGGCGCCTATAAAGCGTTTAATTAAGTCTATTATTTTAGGCTAGAAGTAGTATTAGCTAAGAAGCTTATAGGTTCCTCTTTTACCTAGGTAGCCGCTTAATTAGAGGTTATAGGCTATTTAGATTAGTTGCCGTTATAGATTTTCTAAGTTAGGAATAAATAGGCGGCCTCTATAATAGAGCCTATTCTCTTTTACTTCTAAGGCTGCTATATTAATCTAGCCTAAGCTTTAGAGGTTAGTAGGCATTATATAGGTACCGACGGTATTTGCGGTAATAAGTTGGTATAGTAATAGGTCAATAGAGGTGTTGTATACCGTAATAATAAGCTTATTAATTTCAGGAGGCAACTCTAGTTCTATTATATAAAGCTAAGGTACAGTTAGCTCTATTATAGGTAGTATACCTAGGGCTAAATTTTATGCTTTTAGGATTGTCTATTATTAGAACTAGTTATAGGGGTTATCTTTAAACCAAGGGAGGTCTTATAAGCGGCGTGTTAGGCTATTAGGCTTAGTACCTTATACTCCTAGCCTATATATAATTTTAAAGTTAAAACTAGAGAGGAACTCGTTCTAGCGTGCTTAGCGTTGGTTTAGCTATTTTATAGTTATAAAATATTTAAGGTTACAATAGTCCGTAAGGACTTTAGTTGGCTAGTTAAGTTCTGCTAAGGAGAGTTCTAGTTAAAATTCCTTAAACGCTTATATAATGGCAAGAAGTTCTTTATTATAGATCTTATAGTTATATTCTTATAGTGTAAGCTTAGATAAGTAGAATGCAACTAGGTAGAGGAGGCCGTTATCACCTATCTAAGAGAGGACGCCTGCGTTAACGTGGTCTAAGGAGTTAGTTTTAAAATAGAGTTATTATCCTAGTATAAAATAAGCTAGGATAGGTGCTTTAGTAAAAGCATCTTTAAGGTCTTAGAATGCCTTCTCGTATTTAGGCGTTTAGGTAAAATGTAGATATGTTTTTCTTCCTTTTATAAAAAGGCCTTTTATTTATATTATTGCTATAAGTGGTGCTATAACACCCAAGAAGTTATATATAAACTTTTAATAGAAGTTGGCAAAACTAAAGAAGGCTTATATATCCTTAATGCAATTAGGGGTTTGCTATTTAGTAATTATATATACCTTCTTAGGGTCTATACAGACACCCTTAGTAGTAATAATTAGTCTAAGATATTTTACTTCTATAACTAAGAATTCGCACTTCTTTAAGTTAATATAAAGTCCTATGTCCTTAAGGCGCTATAGGACTTTTTAAATGTGCCTAGTATGCTTAAAAGGGTTATTGCTATAAATAAGTATATTATCTAGGTATGTAGAGTAGAAGTCGTTAAAGTAGTCCTATAAGGCGTTATTAATATAGCTTTAAAAGCTGCCTGGGCCGTTATATATGCTAAAGAGCATAATAGTATATTTAAACTGGCCAAAGCGCGATGCAAATGTGGTTTTCCATTTATTACCTTCCTGTATTTAAAGGCGGTTAAAGGTGGTAATAATATTAAGCTTAGTATAGATTTTGGCTTAGCTAAGCCGCTTAAGAGTCTTATATATAAGCAGTATAGGGTATTGGTTCTTAATTATAATAGCGTTAAGTCCTCTATAGTTAACGTAGAATTAGATACCTCCTCCTGGCTTCTTAGTAAGGAGAATAGGGGCGGCTACTAAGGATATACTGGGATAAATAAACCCTTTATTGAGGTGCTTGTTAATATACTTTTTAAGAACTAGAAGTTTATCTTTTAATATTAGGTAGGGTCTTTTATAGGGTGGCGTTTTTCTTTATTTAGTATTAATGGTATAGTTATTAGGTTAATATAGGGGGAGTATATCTACGCTCTTTTATAAGCACACGTTAATAAAGTTATAGTATCTCTTAAGGAGGAGCTTGCGGAGTTACTTATTAGTAAGTCCTTTTTTAAGCTTTATAAACTTTTTAAAGTCTAAAGGTAAAAGTCCGTAAAGTTCTGCGGGGGCATTGTTTTTTAAAGGGTTAACTATATCTATCCTATTACTATAGAGGACGTAGTTATATTCTTTATTAAGCTTATATAGTTATAATTAGGAGGCTGCGGTAATAGTTTAGCCTTTCCTATATACTATACGGTAGAAGGCCGCGGCACTTATGTAGTAGCAGTTAGTTATAGGTAGGGTAGTAATAGGTTCCTTAGGTTAATATCCTAGGGAGTAGGTAGAGGCGGCTAGGCTATGCCCTAGGTAAGTCTCTCTGCAGTATTTAGAGTTAAAGGTTACTTTTCTCTTTTTCCAGTTAATGGCAGGGTTATATTATTTAAGCTAGTTTATTCTAAGGATAATAGGGTAGTTAGTAAGTGGTATAATATAGGCCCAGAGCTCTTCCTAGTGCCCATTTATATCTAGGTAGAGTTGTGCCATATAGGTAATCTTCTATATAGTATAACTACTATTAGCAAGTTATAGGGCGCGGGCTTTAGTAAGGGGTAGGGTAGATAGGTTATAAGTACGCACAAATTAGGTATCTATAAATTTATTAGTAGCTCCGCAATTAATTATAGAACGGCTTTTATACTATTTTTTAGTAGTAATTCCTATTATAGGTAAAACTATCTGTTTCCGTTTATTTATCTTTACTAAGTTATCTATTAAGTAGGCTAATATATAGATCCCCTTATTATTAAGGCGTCTTAGCCTATAACTTAGGGCTAGGACTTAGCGTTTTCTATTTCCGTATCCAACTCTACCGCTATTACTGCGTCTTTATCTTATATAGTAGTAGTACATAGCAATATATTTAGTATTTAAGGTACTAGGTTAGGTATTAGGCAGCGGCCGCTAAACCTAGCTATTGGGTAGTTTAGGCTATAGCTATAATAGCCTTCTTAATAGCATCTATAGCAACGCTTTAGCTTCTAGAGTAGCTTGTGTCCTCTATCTAGTAGCTTCTACGGGAAGGTTAGTATAGAGAGGTTAATATTAGGACCAGTAGTGTTGCTTAGGGTAGTAGGTATTAGTGGTTTAGTAGGTCCAGAGGGCTTCTATAAGGAGGTCTTTGGGTAGAAGTTTACAGTAGTAATCTAGTTTAGCCATTATTTAATCTTCTATAGGGCTGCTACTATATTATAAATATTATTATAGTTATAACTGGCGGCTGCGTGACTAAGGCAATAAGTGACTTTTTTAAGAAGATCTTCTTAGTCTTTGGTATCGTCTTAAGCAAGGACTCCAGTATATTTCTAGAATTTAACATAGAACTTATTAAATAATTTAGTGGGACTTATTTTTAGGGCACGTAGTTTGGCCCGACTGGTGGCCACTAGGTTATAGTTACGGTATATTTAGTTAAGGTCCTTAAGGGCTTCCTAGTAAGACTACTACTTTTAGGGACTGCTAGTCTCCTATTAAGCAAAGAGCCTATTAAATAGGATGCCCTTTATTCGCCTAATAATATAGCCAATCTTAGTATCTTCTATAGGGAAAAGGTAGGCGCTTTAGGTTAGTTTTTTATAAACTTATATCTTCTAGTGGCTGTATTCCTTGCGGTCACCCTAGAAGATTAGGGGATTAGGGTAGCGTATATTAGACCCTATAGTGGCAGTTTAGGTAGGTAAAATTGCCAGGGGCGTAGAGACTTAGGTAGCATTATATACGGTAGAGGGGTGTCTAGTATTATTACAAATGTGCTCGTTAAGTTAAGATTGTAGGTATTTAATTATACCCTCTCTTTCTATAACTGTAGTAATAAGTATAATCTCGGCCTTCTTTAATTGTTAGACGTTACATTTAAATACACAGAGGTCATTTTTAATCTCTTAGCATATGTTATTAGCAAGCGCCTTATAAGCTTATAGGTCTTAGATAATATTATAATCTTAGGCAGTACGCATCTTAGCTTATATAAGCTTTAGATGGTAATTTTATAAAAGGCGGTAGTATTTATTAGGTTCTTATACTACCATTTTTAAAAAAAGTCTTGGCGTCTTATATCTTAATCTTAATAGGTAGTAGCCCTTTGGCTTATTTGTCTGTAGTTATATAGTTAATAAAGGATAAGATATTATTAATGTCTACCTTATTAAGGTCGTTGTAGTCTTTTAAGCTATTAGGCTTCCCTTTAGGGGCTAAGGCTATAGTTAGTAAATTAAATCCTCCTAGGATTAATTAGCGTTATAGGTTTAATATAGGTATTAGATTATTCTTTAAGTTTAATATAGTGGCTAGTAAGGAATTTCGTCTTACTATTATTGGTTCTTTAGAAGTATAAGGTAGGAGACATACTGCTTCTAGTAGCGCCTATAGTATTATAAAGACATAGAATTGGTTATAGGCTAAGCGTTAGTAATAAAAAAGGCGTAACGTAATGTTATGGGATGGAGGCAATGGCTATAGAACGTATATATTTGGGGAGTCTACAAGACGTTACGCGATCGATCGTAAGGGTCCAGGGCGTAAGGAGGTAATATACCTACGCGTAGCTGACGTAAGCTATACGCGAGGTATATGCGAGAGCACGGGGCTCTCCTATGGAGGCCCCTGCGGTGGGGTTCCGTAACAGTTAGTGAGCCCAAATAGCATTACTAGGTACTTAAAGTGGCCGTACTATATTTAGAACGCTATTTTCTACTTATCGCCAGCCTTAATCTAGATTTAATAGTATACATCTTTTAGATCTAATTTTATAAATATCTTTATGCCTAACAGTCTATTAATAAGCTCCCCTATTAAAGGTAGTAGGTAGTAATTTTTTATAGTAATTTTATTTAGCGCCTAATAGTTAATATAGAGACAAAGGGTCATATCCTTCTTAGGTATAAACATAATTAGTACCCTTACCTAGCTTATAGAAGGCCAAATCCATCCTTTCTAAAGATTATCTACTATATACTAACGTAATATTACTAGCTTATTTTTAATAGGTTATATAGTGGTCTAAAAGGAGGTTCCTTGTCTCCTATATCTATCTTATACTCTACCAATATATGGTTAGGCAAGGTATATACAGTCTCTTTATTAGCAACATCCTTTAGGTCTATATATTCCTATAAAATTTCTAATTCCTTAACTGCGCATAGCCGGATATCTAAAAATAAATACTCTACGTCCCTATTCTTAGTATTAAGAGTAGTATATATAGTATACGCCTACCCTTCCTCTTGCATATAGTTTAAGAAAGTCTTTTAATCTTTAACTATAATATACGGTTAAGACTTCTAGTATTAATATAAGGCTAAAGGCTAATCAATATCTGGATTAACTTGTTAAAACCATAGGCATCCTAAAATAAGGTTATACCCCTTAATTTCTGCAGTGTAAAAGCATATCTTCTATATATCCTATAGACCATTACGGTCCTAACTAGACACAGAAAAAATTTATTCCCTATAGTATAGAATCTAGTGGCCTCTAATACTTTAAATAGTGCGCACCTATAAGCCACTAAGGTCTAAATCCAATTCTTTTACTAGTAATTAAGAAATAAACCCTATGGTCACGCCGCTATCTATAAGGCAGTCTTATATTACCTATTTGTCATTAACTTAAATAGAGACAGGAATGACTATACAGCAGCTTACTCCCTCCTTCTCTTACTAGCCTAGTATAAGGGAGTAAAGGTCCACTAGGCTCTCTCTTTTCCCAATTCCAACTCTTGCTTTTTCTGCCAGTAGGAGCGCTAAATATAGCCCTTCCTGCTACAGTTATAGTAAACGCGTGTCTCTTAATTCTACTTATTTAGATTAGGTTTTTGCCTATTATTATTCTAGGGTTAACTAGCATTGCTCTAGGGCTGTAAAGCCTGCTTACGTTGTCCTTCCGCAAAGCGGTTAGGTTAAAATCTTCCCCTATTATTAAAGCGAGGTTTAGTCCTACGCTCTTTATTATCAGCGTCTTATTCCTTTCGCTTACCTAGATAGTCTCTTTTAGCATTCTTAATCTAAGTGGCTTTAGAGATAAGCTTTTCTTAAGAGGTAGGAATTTCATCCTTCTCCTGTATAGCCTATTAAATCTTAGGTTATAACTTGGCAAGTAGCTAATAAAGTTATATAGCGTCGTCCTATAGGTCTAAGTAGGGTATATTATCTCCTAGCTCTTCTAAATAGTTTACAAACTAGACTACACTCTAGCTTTCTCGCTGTTTGGCATTATAGTATTACTAGTTATAATCCATCCCTTAATTAGTAGGGTCTTAGACCTAATTAACTAACTAGGACTTAAATTCGCTAAATTTAAGGGGTGTGGTAAGTTTCTTCTTATAGTGTGTCTATAAACTTTTAATAGTGCTATATAGGAAGGTAGAAGCAATTAGTGTCTAATTATACTTATTAAAGTAACGTTTTAGATCCAGCTAAAACTTAGTTTTATATTAACGGATAAAACAATTATAGTTTTGGAGACTATTACTATTATACTTATTAGATTCCTTTATACGGAATTTAGGTTTATTTAATATTATAGCTGTAAGGGCGCGAAGAGGCTTTAAGGAAGATTCGAAGAAATAATATAAATTCTATCTAAATCTAAGGGTATATAGCTCTTGCAGAGAACAAGACGTTGCGTAAAGAAGAGAAAGGAATATAGGAAACTTGTAGCTAAATATTTATGGCCTTAGCAGTAGACGCATAGGCACGAGCCCACGCGGATTTTAATAGGTTTTAACCAAATTCCATTATATTAGTGGAATTTAGTGGAGACTAGTGGAAATTAATTAAGTTAGCGGAATTTGGCAGAATTTAATCAACTTGGCAGAATTTAATTAAAGCGTTGGAATTTATCTGTTAAGTGTTTTACTAAGACATTTCTACTATAACTGGGCTAGTCCTGTTATAGTACCCCCCCCCCCTTTAGCCGAAGGTCTAAAATAATTTAATTTAGTTAAGAATTTATAACTTATCGCCTTATAAGCGTTATAATATGGTTTGAGTTCTTTTTAATTTTAAGTTTCCTGCTATCGTGTTTTATGTCTTTGTGTTAGGTGGCAGTTGTTTGCCTTTATATTGTGTTCATCCAGCTAGAGTAGGCCGCGAAGGATGGTCTTTATGGAATTCTTTTACTAGGGAAGGCATGTCGGCCTTAACCTGTTTATAGGTTTCCTAAGTTTATGTTTTATATCCTTCCCACTTAACAAGAAGTTTAAATTGTTTAGATTATATTTTCCATTATATATTATTAATTAAGTTAATAAAGTAAGAACCGTTACCGTTGTTAACAATTATAGGAGGTAGCGGCGGCACTTTATAGGTTATAGGTTTATCTTTTAAGGGTTGCAGCAAGCTTACATAAAACATTAGATATATTTTTATCTTAGTTAGTAGTTTAAGCTTATAAGCATATAGGCTTAATTTCTTCTTAATTTAGTATGGGCCCGTAAATTTCCAATTAAGTTTCTTTAAGGGCCGTTAAGTCTTTAGGTTTCGTGTATTTAGGTAAACTATATCATCTTCCTTAAAGTCCTATGCGGGAGCTCGTCCTTTGTTTATATGCCATTCCTATACCATTTAAGCGTACATTAATTTACTTTGTAATAGTTCCGTTAACTGCTTTATTTAATTAGCGAAGTTATGCGTATTAATTAACTAAATCTATTTAATTATGGGTCCTGTCGTGTTAATTTTAGGTTATAGTTTAAATCTAAGTCGGGGGTCTTGTCCGTAGGTTACATAGAACAGCGTCACGCCTATTAATACGTTTATTGTATTATTTGCAGTAAACTCAGCCAAAGGCAGTTATTTTTCCTAGTTATCTTGCAGGTAGGAGCAATATATTTATAGGTATTGTTCCATAATCGCGTTCGCAATTTTGGTTTAACTATCTATCTCTAGATAAAATACAGTTAAAAGTTGTGTTTAAATACTTAATTATTTATATAGAGCTTACTAGAAGTCTGAAACGAACTGGCTTCTACGGTTAGATATTATTAAGTTAGGAAGTCTGTGTAGCTTAAAGATATGCTTAACAAAATATTCGGCTACTAATATCGCATTAATTGAGTCTATGGGGATCATATATCGCATTTTTATAAGACGGTTAACTACTACTATAACGTTTATAAACCCATTACTGCTAGGCAAGTTAACTATAAAGTTAATTAAGATGTTACGCTATCTTTGTATCGGAACTGGTAGCGGTTAAAGTACTCCTTATTTCTTTATATAAGAGGTCTTTCCACGCACGCATATCCTATATACTCGAACGTATTTTTGTACGTAGTCGTGCATTATAGGCCAGTAGTATGCTCGTTAAACAATCTCATAAGTCTTTGCACGGCCAGGATGCCCTACTATAGGGGAGTCGTGTACGAATCCGAGTATCTTAAATTATAAAGGCTTGGAATTCGGAACTACCATCTTCTGTTAATAGTATAATCAATTATTTCGAATTTCGCATTTAGCAAGTATAATATCCTTATACTATCATTCTCCTGTTTAAATTGCTTTTATTATATCTATTATCTATATATTGTTCTTATATTTGTATTCCATTAGCTTATTAATTTCTATTTCCTATTTATTAACTTCTAATTCATTTCTGTTAAGTTCCATATCTAAAAACATAGGACGTAGTTTTTTAAAATATTTAGGGGGTAATAAGATCCGTAATTAATTTATAATCCATTTATCTAAAGTATTCGTAGGTAGGTCTTATAATTGTTATATTAATATATTAGGCTTCTAATTAAGTTTGCCCAGTTAGTACGTAATCTTAAAGTTAAATTATAAGAGGTATTCGGCCTAACAAATTTAGCGCTGCGTTAATTGCTTTATAGTTATAAAGTACTGTAGGTTCTTGTAGTCTGTTAATATATATATTAGGAACAACAATCCTTCCAGCTTAGGACGCCATTGTTTAAAGCATCTAATAATTGTAAGCAGTTCCTTATCGTATATCTTATAGTTTAATTTGGCAGGGGCGAGTTTCTAAAAGAGAAAGGCTACTAGACATAGCTCGCCGTTCTTATTATATTATAACAACACTCCCCCTAGCGCATGATTAGACGAGTCCGTTTTAACAATACATTTAAGGTTAGGGTTAAAGTGGGCGAGGATTAGAGCAGTTATAAAGCAATATTTTAAGTTATTAAAAGCTTATTTACATTTAGTGGACTATTTAAATTTTATATTCTTCTTTATTAGGTTTACTAATAGCTAGGCAATTTCTAAGAAGTGGTTAATAAATTAATAATAGAAGTTTATAAATTCTAGAAATTCTTAAATGTCTTATATATTACTAGGGCTTCCCTAGTTTACAATTACAGCGATTTTCTTAGGGTCCATTTTAATTCCGTTACGGGATATAATTAGGCCTAGGTACGTAACTTCGGACGCGTAAAACTTGCATTTCTTAATATCGTATTATAAACCCGCGTCTCACAGGCGTTTAAGGACTATTTAGACGTACTTCCGGTATTTAGAAAGCGAAGATAAGTAGATTAAGATATTATTAATATACACGGTAATAAATACGTCAAGGAATTCACAAAGCGTATTATTAATATATTGTTAAAATATACCAGAACTATTCTTTACACCAAATAGCATTACTAGGTATTTAAAGAGTCCCTATTATATACAAAAAGCTATGTACTTCTTGTCTCCTTTACGGATACAGATTTGGTTAAAGGCAGTAACTATATTAAGCTTTATAAAGTACCGTGCCCTTAATAAGCGGTCAAGCATTTCTTAAATTAGGGGAATAGGATATCGGTTTTAAATCGTGATTACGTTTAGAGTTTAATAATTAATATAAAATCTCAAGCCTCCTCCTAGCTTTTTAACAAATAGTACAGGTAATATAAATAGAGATTAACTAGGGCAAATAAATCCTTTTTCTAGATACTCATTAAGGTATTATTATATCACAAGCAGTTCTTCTTGTGACATACTATATAGTGGACTAAACTTTGGTGTTATATTAGGTTCAAGTTCTATCTTAAAATCGTGTGCATCCCAATACGGGGGTAGTTGGTCTGCGAATCTTTTCTTAAACTTATTAATTAGATTGTAGTACTCTTTGGGCATAAGAGGTTAAGGGTTAATATATTGCTTTGGTTCTAGTGCTTTCTTAATATCTTCTATAGTAACAGCGAAGATTTCGTGGTCTCATTTTCATGCTAACAAAATAAAAGGTGCGGCTTATATTATACAAATTTTAAGAGGTTTCGGCGTAACGTCTTTACATTCTTTACTACAATTAGTAGTTATAGCTTTATCGTTTTAATTCAGGGTCCATAGCAGGGGCAGTTTATATTATATTAAATTTAAATAATCTTATGCATATTTATAGGGCAGGTGGTGTTTTAAGCAATGGCTTCGGTAGTAGGTTATATAGAACTTCAGTATTTCTTTAACCCAGCTAATTAAAGGGTTGTGTTGTTTTAGCCATCTATATCCAAGTATTATCTTATATTGCTTTAGGGGTATTATAAATAGGGAAATATATTTAAGGTATTTACCCATCCACATTTTCACAAGAGCATAGTGCGTTAATTTGCTATATATTAAGGGTTTGCCGTTAAAGCCTTATAGGCCTTAGGGCTTATTAAGTTTCTTTAAATTTAGGCGTTGGGTTTTTGCGTAGTTTATATTAATAAAGCCCATACTAGTGGCTCCGCTGTCTATAAGGATTCGTATCTCCTTCTATTTTCCAAGTATTTGAATTTCGCCAAGTATATCAAGGGAGTTATGTTGTATATTAGCGCTGGAAGAGCCTAGACACTTATACTCTTCCACTTCTTATCTTAAGGCGCGACTTGGCCCTAGGACGATTCGTTTTCCGAGTTAGTTAAAGGTAATATACTTTATAACGACCGGGTATAATTTATGGGACAAGTATAAGTTAAGGAGTAAGTACGGCTTAAAGAGCAGGTGCGATTTAAGGAGTGGGAGGAACTACGGCGGACTTTTTCAAAAGGGTGAGTTCGGTAATTTCTTTGGATATATCCTTTTCTACCACATCCGAAGCATTCTCTATTTGCGGCTTGAGTTCTTTGTTTGTTGGTTCCTAAGGGTGCGTAGGATCAAGTGGCGTCGAGGTCTATAGGGTCGTGCGTAAGTTTTAGAGAAGGGTCGCGTTTTAGGGTATATATTAGTTTCGTAAAGTCTTAAACATAGGGTATAGTTGGCTTTAGGGAACGAGTCTATTTATTATATTAAAGGTCCTTATTAATTCGTTAACATATTGTAGCAAATTCGGGTAGGTCCTTTAGCAGTTCTCTACCTACTAACTATGCTCTAATTTTATCCGAAATAGCTCGTTAAAGAGCAGCAACTTTAGCGGCTTTATTCTAATTTAGTTCGCCAATAAGGCCTAAAAATTCTAAAAAAAAGCTAGTAAATTCTTGGTTCCATTATTGTAGGTTTTTAAGTTTAGTAACAGCAGTATATTTATGGCTGGCGTTATTATACATTCATTCTAATAGAGAAATAAAGGGTTCAAAATTAACGAAGGTGCTGTTATAGAAGAATAGGTCCATAGTTTATGCAGTGTCTTTATTTAAATAAGACATTCTATAGCTAATCTTACTAGCTTTAGTAGGGTATCAGTTATAGTTCGTTAAAAGTTTAAGATAAAGCTTAGTTATAAAGGGGCGTAGGTTATTTTAATTTCCATTAAACATTAGAGGGTTAGGAAGCTTTTTTAATTTTATAGTAGGTACTAGGTTTGTTATAGGTACGGGTTAAGCTACTATTACTAGTTTAGGTTTCGCATTTAACGGGCTGGGTTCGTATACAGTTATCTTAATCTCATTTGCAGGTGTTGCTATTAGGGTTTCCAACGCGAGTACTTTAGCGTTATAGAGTTCTTTGCGTATTGCTTTAATTAATTACTAATGCTAGGCTTCTAGTATAGCTCGTTACTAGGCCAAGGCATCCGTAAAGGACTATTGTATTATAGTCATTTGTTCCCTAACTAGGACCATAATAGTTAACATAGCGGATTTGAGTTCGTTTGCCATTTTAAGGGTAGTAGTATAGACGCAACGTAATATAAGGGCGCGAAGAGGCTTTAAGGAAGATTTAAAGGAACAATATAAATTCTATCTAAATCTAAGGGTATATAGCTCTTGCAGAGAATAAGACGTTGCGTAAAGAAGAGAAAGGAATATAGGAAACTTATAGCTAAATATTTATAGTCTTAGCAGTAGACGCGTGGGCACAAGCCTACGCGGATTTTAATAGGTTTTAACCAAATTCCATTACGTTAGTGGAATTTGGTAGAGACTAGTAGAAATTAATTAAGTTAGCGGAATTTGGTAGAATTTAATTAACTTAGCAGAATTTAATTAAAGCGTTGGAATTTATCTGTTAAGTGTTTCACCAAGACATTCCTACTGTAACTGGGCTAGTCCCGTTACAATAGCGTAGTATAGCGTTGCCCCTTTAAGTCCGCTTTGTGTTTAGGGTGTCTATACTTCTCCTAATTGTCCTTATAATTGTTCTTAGTAGTCTTAATATACTTATCTTAATTATATCTCCAACTCCTTTGTTTTTTATAAGGTCTCGCATAGCAACCACTATAATAACTTTCTAGCGGTAATCGTTTCTAAAGGTCTTAGAAAGTTAGATAGACTAGCTATAGCTTTTTAGTCTACTCCTTTATAAGTAGAGGGGATGCGCTCCTCTATGGAGACTCTGCCAGCCTTTTATAGTAAGGGCGTCGTTTTAGGGGGTAAGGAGGTATAGCCCATTATCATTAATTAATAGCCGTACGTTCCTTCCGTAAAGGATTATAAGCGATTTGTCACGGAACGCGGGCAATAGCTATAAAGCGTATGTATTTAGGGAGTCTACAAGACGTTGCGCGATCAATCGTAAGGGTCAAGGGCGTAAGGAGGTGATATACCCTCGCGTAGCTGACATAAGCTATACGCGAGGTATACGCGAGAGCACGGGGTTCTCCTATGGAGGCCCCTACGGTCGGGTTCCGTAACACTACCCCCCCTCCTATTGAGGCGGAGCTCTGGCAACGCTGTGGTTGCTATATATATATAGGGGGAAATGCTTGGGGTATCTAGAAGAAGGAATATCATTACAGGTATAACGGGCTTGTATAGGTGCTTCTGACTTAAAGCTTGTGGGTTGCTACTATGCAAAGGTACTGGGCTATAGAGGGGAAGGAGGCTGTTGGGGACTTGGTAAGGTATAAGGG
>Ga0307507_10003647_pt1 | contig 29203 bp, 5 predicted proteins | sample 7_EM_MG_FD_207223 | JGI IMG/M metagenome (GOLD analysis project Ga0307507, IMG submission 207223) | Populus trichocarpa ectomycorrhiza microbial communities from riparian zone in the Pacific Northwest, United States - 7_EM | ecosystem: Host-associated > Plants > Roots > Unclassified | place... | reverse complement strand
ACTGCGTACTAGTTTAGCTGCTTTCAGAGTCTCGCAGTCTTTACTATTAGCAAAGTGTTTTTCTTTACAATTGATGCAAAGAGGCGTAGTATGCTTGCAAGGCTTGCCTATTGTTATACAGGTAGGATAGGTGTGGTCTTTAGATAAATGTGCAGCCGCACAAAATCTACACGCTCTAGTAGAGCATCTGTCTCCTATATGGCCGAATTTTTAACAGCTAGTACACTGTGTAGTAGGAGAGACTTCTAGGTATTTTACTACCTTAGTAGCTGTACCTGCAATTGAAATTTCTTTTTGCTTGAGGATTTCTTGTCTTTTCTCTTCGTTTTCTACAGTAAAGACTATAGAGCCGAATCTGGTTTGTGGGTTGTGTCTTTTTACACTAGATAAGATCCATCTAGGTAGTCCTTATATCCCTATAGGATTAAAGGTCTCAATTTCTTCTTTTAGAAGCTTTGAGCCTCCCTCTTTTAGAAAAGGTAGGGTAGGAACCCCATGGGCTATAATTTGAACCTATGGTTCTAGTTTTTGTTCTCTTTAAAAGGTAAAGCAGTTATGCCAGATCTCCTTATATTTGACTAGGAAATCTGCATTATACTCTTCTGTAGTTGTAAGGAGAATATTTTGTTTTCCTTTAGTTCTAGCTATGGACGCTAAAACTGGCTTTTCTACTTGTAGTTTTGATACAAATAGTTGATTGACTTTGTTTTATATAGAGAAGGTATCTAGAGGTTGGTCCTTTTTGTCTGTAATTAGGACTAACTTCCTTTCTTGTAGCTGCTTTTTCTTACTTCTAGTAGAAGTAGAACTCCTACTAGAAGGAGAAGGGGTAGGGGTAGGAGATAGTGGTAATGAGGAGGGTAGAGAGGACGAAGACAAAGACGAAGAAGGGAGGTCCCTCTTTAGCCTCTCTGCGTACGTTTCCTTAGTAGGGGCAACCTCCTTACGGAGAGCCCTTACTTCTTCTACTAGTCCTTTTAGGACATTGTCTGCCTTTTCTTTTCCTTGTATAAAGGGATTTTCTCCTACTAGAATACTCCGTATATAGTCCTCTAGCTGTTTAACTTGTTCTTTTTTTTTTTTTTTCTTTTTCTTCTAGCCCTTTATAGGCCTGAGTTAGGCTTTCTAGAGCTTTTTATAGGTATTGTTCTGGAGAAAATAGAGGGGGAAATATACTAGGTATACTATTTATAGTATTCGTTGGTTTTGTTATCCTTTTTATAGGGTTTTTTTTTGGTTTTCTTTTTCAGAAGAAGACAGAGGGTGTTCTCTTTTTTCTCCTGCCCGAAATGGGCTAGATGAAAGAAAGGGGGAAGAAAAAGTGTATGTAGATTTCTTGTCACTTATTTCTTTAGGAGGCTTTTTAGGCTTAGTAGCCTGAGGATTCTTTGACATTTTGTAGCTAATAGCTTATAGGGGGGTAAAAAGCCTTTACTAGTTTTTACTATCCTTATACCCTTTCTCCTTACTAATCCTACTAGAAGATTTCTGGGGAGATTAGGCTACAAGGTAGTAGGAAAACTAGCCCCTATTTAGTGCTCGGTTTTGGTGTTCCTGTCCGTGCCTCGCTTATAAGCTAGGACCACCCCTAGAAAGAATTTTCTGTTGGGGAAAAGGGGGTAAAACAACGAATAAATCTGCCTCTAGCTCGCTAGGCAGTAGGAATTAGGTCTTGAAAGTTGGAAAATCGATAGTTTTTGATAGTGAAATGGGTATGCGTAAGTTTAGAAGTGCGGCGCCACCTTTTAGTAAGGTTGTATATGTGGTGAAAGGTTTCCCGAAGCCTCTTCGCTTTATTGTTATCTAAATTATTATAGTTATCTAACCCCTCTTCCTAGCATTTAATCCAGCTATCTAACTTACATAGTGGTCTAGGGAGGTTTGGGTGGGCTAGGTGGAAATCTTATAGCTTATAGGGAGAGTGCTTAAAATTGGATACGGGGTACCATTCTAGATCTTTATTATGGCCTACCTAGCTCACATAGTATTTTAAGGTACTACGGTCCTTCTTAACTGCTAAGATCTCTTTAACTTTCCATTTCTTGTCCTCTGCAATCTAAATTGGTAGTAGGGGGTTGTTATACTATCTAGGCAATAGGTCGTCCACGGCCTTCCACAGTTGGTCTGGAGAGAAGATAGGGTAGATCTTTATTAACTCTGGTAGCTTAACCTTAAAAGAGTGCCCTACCTTCTTAGGGATCTTATAGGGGCCAGCCATTTGGTAGTCTAGCTTGTGGCTCAGCCTCTAGGTCTTCTAGTTCTTTATTAATACCTATACCTTATCTCCTACGTAGAAGTCTACCTTATAATAATATTGGTTTATATTAGCCTCTTTCTTCTCTTATACCTTTTTTATTATTGCTTAGGCAGTCTCCTAGGCTCTATATATTCTCTTAGCAAATATCTGGGCCTCTTTATAGCTGAGGCGTTTGTAGGCCGTTATAGGTCCTATAGGTCTATCCCAATTAAAGAATGTTCGTGGCTTATATCTATAGAGTAACTTAAATAGCGACATTCCTATACTATTATAAGGGAGCGTAAGCTATACGTAGTCTATTATAGGTAGTAGTTCTAACTAGTTGTCCTAGTAGTAATTAATAAAGGGGCGAAGTTGCTGGTTAAGGTATTAGTTTATAATCTTAGTTTGGCCATTAGTCTAAGGGTAAAATGTAGTAGAGAGCTTAATCTTAATCCCAAAGATATAGCAGAATTTGTCCTAGAAGTCCAATATAAATTAGGGCCTATAGTTAGAGATAATTAACTTAGGAGCGCTATAGATCTGGTAAATGTTATTAATATATATACGGGCTATGTCTTTTATAGTTATAGTCTTAAAGTAGGGGAGGGAAATAGCTTACTTACTTAGTCAGTCGATTACTATAAAGTCTATATTATAGCCATATTTATCCTTTAGAAAGGATTTAAAGTCCATTATAATATGCTACTAAGGGCATTTCGGAACTGGCAGTGGTTATAACTATTTAGGGGTTTAATCCCTAGGGGCATCTACCTGTCTATAAGCATAATAATTCTTAATAAATTATTCTATATTGGATAGAAGTCCTTACTAGTAGTAGCAAGGCGCTAGTAGTTAGTGGGTTTTATCTTAACCAGGGTACGCTATAGAGACTTAATAGTGGGCTTTACGGATTAGCTCTATCTATAGGTTGTTAACATCTAGAACTATAAGCTGTTCTTAGTATAAGAGCAGGCCGTCTTCTATTTCTAAATTAGGGTTGCCTTTTATAGCTTAGTTGCGGAGGGCTTTTAGGGATTTAGCTATGCGGTTTGTAATTAGGATATAGTTAATTAGTCCTATTAGTTTATCTAGAATCTCTCCTTCTATAGGCGCTAGCTTATTCCATTTAGGGCTTAGTTCCTTAAGGATATATAAGTTAAGCTGTTTAGGACGGAGGAGGGCATATATCTGGTGCAGAGCCTTTAGCTTATCCTATAGTTCCATATTCTATTCTCTCTAGGTAAGGGCATTAGCTTTAGAATTTTACCTACTAGGGTAATATATAATTGTAAAGAAAAATTAGGAGAGTATTTTAGCCTACCTGGCCTATTAACTAGTAAGCTACTTTATTATTATAAAATACTTAAGGGCTTTATAATTAGTGTAGACTTTAATCTAAGAGTCTATGCTTTTAAGCTCTGCGCGCTATTAGGATAATAATTATATAATAGCCAGTATTTCCTTATTGTATACCTTATAGTTACACTTAGCTAGGGTCATTATCTTTAAGAAAAACGTAATAGGGTACTACTTACCATCTAGGTATAACTATAAGAGAACTCCCGCTACTACTTTATTGGAGACGTTAGTTTCTAGCATTAATTTAAGGTCTGGGTTATAGTAACAGAGGATTAGGGAGGAGTTAAGTTAGTCTTTTAATTCCTTAAAAGCTTTTATATAACTATTATTAAAAATAAAAAGCATATTATTCTTTATTGGTTATATAAAAGGTTTAGCTATAACCCTATAGTTATAGATAAACTAATAGTAGAAGTTATAGAAGCTAAGAAAGGACTAAATGCCTTTTATAGTACAAGGGAGTTGCTAGTTATATATCGCCTTAACCTTCTTAGAGTTAACTTTAATTCCTTCTATGCTAATAATAAACCTAAGGTACTTTATTTGTTTTACTCCAAATTTATATTTCTTAATGTTAACTTATAGGCCTATATTCCGCAGCCTCTCTAGGACTTTTTTAATATAAACTTAGTGCTTAAGTTTATTGTCCAAGTATATAAGAATATCGTCTAGGTATGCCATGTAGAATTTATTAAGGTAGTTAAAAAGAATATTATTTATATACTGTTGGTACGTAGCTAGTCCATTTATTAGTCTAAAAGAAAGAACTTTATATTTATAAGAACCATAGTAGGTATAAAACATTGTTAGATTCTCTAATATAGGGTCCATCCTAATTTAGTAGAAAGCTTAGCGGACATTAAGCTTAGTAAAGATTTTGGCTTGGCTTAGATATATAAGGGTCTTATTAATTAGGGGGAGGGGGTAGTAATCTTTCTAAGTAATAGTATTTAGTTTATAATAGTTAATATAGAAACAAAGGCCCTTATCAGGTTTCTTTATAAACAAAATAGGTAAAGCAAAAGGGGCCTAACTTAGTTTAATAAACCCCTTATAGAGATTATTAATTAAGTACTACTTAGTTGCTTTTAGTTCCTCTATGGTTTGCTAGTAAAGGGGGCTATAGCCTAAAGAGTTATTGGCCTCTAGTTAAATCTTATAGTTATAGGTTTAGTAGGGGGGCAGTATATTTAAGGCTGCTTTTAAGAACGCGTCTCTATAGTCTAAGAGGTATATAGGGAGGAGGCGTTTAACTAGCTCCTTATTAGTTTCCTTTACTAGCCCTTCTTCCTTCTCATTAATAATCTAGTTAATTTTGTATAAGCTAGTTATAAAGACCTCATTGTCCTTTTAATACATATTAAAGTGGAAACCTATAGCGTTAATTACCGCGATATCTACTATAGGGGGGTTATATAATAGTAGGGGTGTCCAGGGCCTGGGGGGCCTTTGGCCTATTAGCGTTATCTTTACTCCTTTTAGCTCTTGTTACATCTTCTAAAGGTTATCCTCTATATCCTACTAGTATGTCCTCTTCCCTATTAGCCGGATTTTTATAATTTGGAAGTTGTCTACATTACTATCTATTCTACTTCTATAAGTAGAGTCTTCCCTAACTGTAGTCCTTTAGGGGAGTATCCTTATTAGTATAGAGTTCTTACCGGTCTTGCGGTAGGCGTCTTCTTAAGTAAAGGCTAGGTTATAGTCCTTAACACCCTACTAGTAAATAGGGTTAGCCTTTGCAGCTAATATCTTACGGTTAGTATGGATTTCTCTAATAAAGGAGAGTAACTTCGGTTTATTCTCTAGCCAGATAAACTATCTTTATTAAACATTCAGCTAAATATTAAAGTAGGACATCTATTTTTGGCTAAAGATTATATTATAGAACCCTAGGTCTAGGATACAGAAGGGAATGCTAAACTAATGTTGTCTATTAATAGCGATATATAGCTTTAAGATATGGGTAACCGGCTTACTGGCTTAGCTGTTATAGCCTTTTACTTAAACAGGCTTCTCTAGTTAGGTAGCATTTATATTTAAGAACTTAGCAACGTTATTCGCATAGGCAGTGTTTATAAAGGTAAAGCCATTTGCTCCAGTATTAATAAGGGCAGTTATATTAACTCTATATCCATTTTAAGATGCTATATATAAAACTATAAAGTGTTTTCCACCTATTAGCTAACTTAGATTAATCTCTTTAAGATTAATAGGATATCCTAGGGGGGAATCTTTTCCTAAGGTTCTTCTTTTCCTAACTTATTAGACGTTTCTTCTTCCTCTATCTCCTTAATATTACCTATATCCTTTAGCTATAGGCAGGACGTAGTAAAGTAACTATTCTTTTCGCAATTAAAGCATATAACTGTGGCAGGGTTAATTGGGGTGTTGCGATAAGTATTGGCTAAAGGCATAGTATATAGCGATTTAGATGAGGCTCGTAGGTAGGTAGTTATAACTACTTTTAGTATAAGGGTAGTTGTGGTTTATCTTCTAACACTAGCTCCTATTGGTGTAGTAGATAGGTTCTAGTTGCTATAGGACTTCTTTAGTTAGTTAGAATAAGCATTAATTTATTTTAGTTCTAAATCTAGTAACAAGTATTAGGCTATAAGTCTTTAGTAGGTTAGTAGGTCGTTTAAGGCTACTATAATCTTTTCTTATAGTTGGACTGTTAGCTTATTATATAGGTCCAAACAGTAGTTCTTAGGGGGAACCTAGCCTTCGCCTACTAAGTATAAGAATTAAGTCTAGAACTTAATAAAGGATTAGTTTAATTTTATTATTAGGCGATTATAGTTATAACGGGCATTCTGTACTTTATTTAGGTTAATATAAATAGCAGCTAGATGCTATATTATTTTATTAGTAGATATAAACCAAATAGGTAACTCGTCCTTAAACTTGGCCTAAAGGTATTACTAGGCGTCCCCAATAGTTTAACTAAAGAGATAGAGCATTTTAGCTTCTTTAGAGGGAAAATAGTTATAGTTAATATGAAGCTTTCCTTACACCTAGATTCTCTAGTTCTTAAAGGTTGGGTCTATGCCGTTTAATAATAGTGGGGGGTTAGGGAGCTTAACGGACTTTAATTATTTTATTATTGTGTCTGTACTCTCTAGTATATTATATTCAGTTAAGTAAATGGGTTAACTAAGGCTTTATAAAGGGGAGGCTGGGCTATTTTATAAAGCAGTAAAGCTTTCTAGGATCTCCTTTAGAGTCTCTTATATACTTTAAGCTTAAAGATAATTAACCTTCTAATTAGCTGTAAGGGCACAAATCTGCTTATATATATTTGTAATATTGTTATTATCTTTAATTTCTAATCCTAACTAGATCTTGTGTTCCTCTTAGGTAGAGGTGGATCTTTTAGATAAGCTCGCTTTAGGTGCCATCGTTAGCTTCCTAAGGTTTATTAGAATTATATAATTTGGTTTTAATTCTAGGGTTCTTTTAGGGGTGCAGGTTAAGTATAGTCTGGCCTATAAAGTAGGATATTATTAGGGCCTTCTTAGGCGTAGTAGTGTGAGTTTTTTTACAGTCTAAGTATAACGCGTTAATGTGTTGTTGCAGACAAAGGTCTTCTTTTAGGGTGGGATATTATTAAGGCCTTCCCAGGCAATGTAGGGAGAGCTTAGTATAATGTAACGGGCTTGTATAAATGCTTCTAAACCGAAGCTTGTAGATTGCTACTATATAAGAATACTAAGCTAAGGAGAAGAAGGAGAAGAAGACTGTTAGTAGCTAATAAGATATAAGGGGTTGCCAAGGCGCTAGTGGTAGATAAGCCAATAGTAGGCGAGCTAACAGTAGAAATAGTAAGAAACAGTACTAGATAGTATGCGACAATATAATAGGTAGCAGAATTTGGCAGAATTTAGCAGGTAACGCGCCCTAGCACCGTTATATTAATATCTTAAAAGTTAAAGACAACGGTAAGCCAAGGCTTTATATATTAAATCCTATACTAAAAGGTTCTACATAACTATACTAGAACACTAAATTACCTATAATATTTATAATTAATTATAGACTAATATAAAGGCTTAGAAATAGAGCTATATAAAAATCCCTATATTAGCCTAGGTAGTTACCAGTATACTTTTAGTAGACTTCTAATAGGTCTTCTAGTAATCCTTACATCTTTTCTCTAGTTTTATTTTTTCCTTATTAAGGTTTTTTAGGAGTTTAAAGCAGGGGTTAGATAGATAGATAATATACAGCGGTATACTAATATCTTCCTAATATCTCTCTAAACCCCTTCTAGGATAAGCCCTTATAATCTCCCTACCGCAAGGTAATAGTAATTAGGGGCCGACCGTAAGAAGGGGGGGGGTAATGTAAGGGATATTATTGCGGTTACCTTGGGTTGCCCTTAGGACAACCTCTAGACGCCCCTTAATTAGTCGCCAGTTATATACTAAAGGCATATACCCGTAATATATAGTCTCCACAATCCCAAAGGCCTTACCTCCTTAAGGATTTGTCTCTCTTACTAATCTATCCTATTCCACAATCGTGTCCTTATAGACCCCTATTTATAAAGTCCCCTTATAATAACCGCTAAAAGCGATATACTAATTATTCCTCTTTAAGGACGACTTATTCCGGAATAAGGCAGAAATATTTTAGAATAAGTTATTTGCCGGTATAGAGCGGAGTAAAGGGTATATATTATTAGTTTAGCTGCTTAGTTAATATATATATGGGATAGAATAGGGTTTAAGTAGTAGTCCTAGTAGAACTTAGCAGAATTTAATAAACTTAGTAAAATATAGCAAAATAAGGCAAAATAAGGCAGATTGCTATTAGATTGCTATCTTATAGTTAGTCTCTTCTTATTAAGTTAGTAGAAATAGGTAGATATATATAAGGTATTACAGAGGCGTCCTATAATAGTACCCCCTCTTTAAACTTAAGCTTCTGCGAGATAGGGCTATAATAGTTCTAGGTACAGTTTATAAAAGTCTTCTATAGCTTATATAAGCCCTATAGAGTTAACGGGTTCCTATAAGGGCTTAGTAATATTAGGAAAATATTCGCTGGTTAGGTTTTATACTACCCATCAAGTGAAATCAAATACTGCTAATTAGGTCAATTGAGCGCCAAATGGCTGCAGTTGACGCTGCTGACGTTGTTAACGGATTTGACGTTTTTGATACGCAGCCTGCGCAAAGCCTACGCGTTTGGCGCAATTGACCAACTTGATATACTACTTGACACCTAGGCCCGCAAACTTCTAATTAAGTTTTTTTAAGGGCCGCTAAGTCCGTAGGTTTTGTATATTTAGGTAAACTATATCACCTTCCTTAAAGTCCTATACGGGAGCTCGTCTTTTGTTTATATGCCATTCCTATACCATTTAAGCGTATATTAATTTACTTTATAATAGCTCCGTTAACTGCTTTATTTAATTAGCGAAATTATATATATTAATTAACTGGATCCGTTTAATTATAGGTCCTATTATATTGATTTTAGGTTATAGTTTAAATTTAAGTTAGGGGTCTTGTCTGTAGGTTGTGTAGAATAGCGTCACGCCTATTAATATGTTTATTATATTGTTTACAGTAAACTTAGCTAAAGGCAGCTATTTTTCTTGGTCGTCTTATAGGTAGAAGCAGTATATTTATAGGTATTGTTCTATAATTACGTTTGCAATTTTAGTTTAACTATTTATTTCTAAATAAAATATAGTTAAAAGTTGTATTTAAATACTTAATTGTTTATATAGAGCTTGCTAGAAGTCTAAAATAAACTGGCTTTTATAATTAGATATTATTAAGTTAGGAAGTCCGTATAGCTTAAAGACGTGCTTAATAAAATATTTGGCTACTAATATCGCGTTAATTAAGTCTATAGGTATTATATATTGCATTTTTATAAAATAGTTAATAACTACTATAATATTTATAAACCTGTTACTGTTAGGCAAGTTAACTATAAAGTTAATTAAGATATCGCGCTATCTTTATATTGGAATTGGTAGTAGTTAGAGTACTCTATGCTTTATATAAGAGGTTTTTCTATATATATATATCCTATATGCTTAAACGTATTTTTGTATATAGTTGTGCTTTATAGGCTAGTAATATACTTATTAAATAATCTTATAAGTTTTTGTATTACTAGGATGCCCTATTATAGGAGAGTTGTGTATAAAATTAAGTATCTTAAATTATAAAGGTGTCACGGAGCGAGTACAAGTGGTGATAATATATAGCGAAGTAGATATTATTAAGCTATGTACATAAACTATGTGATAAGATTAAGACGTTGCGTAAGGAGAGAAGGTAAGGAAACGGGAAGAAAGGGGTATATATCGTTAACTTGGTTGCTTGGTTAACACGTACACAGGGCAGAATAGGCTTCGGGTCATGGTCCTGGCAGAACTTAGCAGAATTTGGTAGACTTGGCAGAACATGGCAGAACGCCATCAGATTGCCGTAGATTGCGGTCAGTCTCTTCTTACTAAGTCAGTGGAAACAGGTAGACGAGTCAGTAGAAACAGGTGGACGTGTATAAGGTGTTACGGGGATATCCCGTAACAAAAGGTTTGAAATTTAGAACTACTATCTTCTATTAATAGTATAATTAATTATTTTAAATTTCGCATTTAGCGAGTGTAATATCCTTATACTATTATTTTCCTATTTAAATTGCTTTTATTATATCTATTATCTATATATTATTCTTATATTTGTATTCTATTAGCTTATTAATTTCCATTTCCTATTTATTAACTTCTAATTTATTTCTATTAAGTTCCGCATCTAGAAATATAGGATATAGTTTTTTAAAACGTTTAGGGGGTAATAAGATCTATAATTAATTTATAATCTGTTTATCTAAAGCATTTACAGGTAGATCCTATAATTATTATATTAATATATTAGGTTTCTAATTAAGTTTGCCTAGTTAGTATATAATCTTAAAGTTAAATTATAAGAGGTATTTGGCCTAATAAATTTAGCGCTGCGTTAATTGCTTTATAGTTATAAAGTACTGCAGGTTCTTATAGTCCGTTAATATTTATATTAGAAACAATAATTCTTTAAGCTTAGGACGCTACTATTTAAAGCATTTAATAATCGTAAACAGTTCCTTATTATATATCTTATAATTTAATTTAGTAGGGGCAAGTTTCTAGGAGAGAAAGGCTACTAGATATAGCTTGCCGTTCTTATTATATTATAATAATACTCCCCCTAGCGTATAATTAGATAAGTCCGTTTTAATAATATATTTAAGGTTAGAGTTAAAGTAGGTAAATTTTAAAGTAGTTATAAAGCAATATTTTAAGTTATTAAAAGCTTATTTATATTTAGCGGTCTATTTAAATTTTAAATTTTTCTTTATTAGGTTTACTAATAGCTAGGTAATTTCTAAGAAGTAGTTAATAAATTAATAATAGAAGTTTATAAATTCTAAGAATCCTTAAATATCTTATATATTGCTAGGGCTTTCCTAGTTTATAATTATAGCAACTTTCTTAAGGTCTATTTTAATTCTATTGCGAAATATAATTAAGCCTAAGTATATAACTTTAGGCGCGTAGAACTTGTATTTCTTAATATTGCATTATAAGCCCATATCTTATAAGTGTTTAAGGACTATTTTAATATTATTATTCATTGCTTAACGTCCGATTCGGATCCCTGTTGGGCCCACGCGGACTACTCCTTATATATATATAGGGAGAAAACTCTATTTAAGAAAACCCCGTGATCCGTCTCCCCACCTTTTAGGGCTCGCTTGTGAGTCGCCTACGAGTTACCAGTGGTGCTCTACTACCTTACTTTTTGACCTCCTTGGGAACTACTGCTGCCGTAATAAACCTACGGACGCGCTAGTATTATACACTATACTCTACTCCTGTAGAGTTATTAGGGGGCGCCTGTTACTCGCCCCTTTGTCTTCTATTACTATTTCCTTTGCAACCTGGAACTGGTCTAGCACATTTTAGCCAATAAGCCACCAGGTAGCCGCCTTAAGGCCTTTCTATATTAAGAGTAGTATATTATAGTTTTCTGTACTAGCTGCTGAGAGCATTGCTTTTTAGCTGGTGCGTAAGGGGCATAATAGTATTACGTGTTTTGGTGTCTGTCTTAGCCAGCCATATTTACACCTTAGGCTACCTACTAAGATACCCACCCAGTGAAGCCAATTTTTTAGTCCTATTATTCCTGTTCTTAAGAGTGTTGCCATTGTATTTTCTGCCTTTGTTAGGCCCTCTTAGAGCCCTTAGGTATTTACCCCCTATAGTATTACCTATACTATAGCTTGGGTTCCCCTTGCCTAAGTCTACCTCTATACCTTTAACTCCTATTTGTCTCTTTAGCGTCAGTCCAACCAGTATTATATTGCGGTAGATGGTTTTCTAGTACTCTTTTATGCTCTACTTTAGCTCCTTTCTCTCCCTTACTATTGTCTTTACTGGCCTCTTACGCGTCTCCCTTCCTCCTCTATATAGGCCTAGGCCCTAGCGCCGCACTATTCTTCTTCTGCTTTCTCTACCTGTTTTCCTAATATATCTTCCCTACTTTAGGGTTGTTGGTTCCTTCTCCTATAGGGCACCCTAGGGTCCCTCTATAGTTTGTTTAGGCGTGTCTTAATATACTTTATAACGTTAGAGTTACGTTCCTTTTGCACCCTTTATATTGTATTGGCTTCAATATATAGTTATAGGAGGGGAATATTGGCTTCCTTCTTAAGTAGTGCTGTGGCCGTTCGCTTATACCCGCCTGTTATACTCCTAAGGCAAGCTGTTTAGACCTTTTAGAGTGGTTTAAGGAGTGATTTAAGGGGGCCTTTTTTAGTTTCTCTAGTGGCCCAAATGCTAGATTTATACGTTATGGTTGGCCGGACAACTGCTATATATAGTAGGCGTGACCTCTGGAAGCATGGACCCTATATAGAATTAACAATCCTGGACATGGCGATATACTGTGCTTGGCCCTTATGGGCCGCTTATACTGTATATGCGCTCTACTAGAGCTTGCTATCTACCCATACTCCTAATACCCTTAGGCCTTAAACCGGTTAACCCTTAAAGCCTTAGATATAGATTATATGCTAAAGATCTGCAGATTGGTTACGTTTTCTTATAAAATGGATTAGCTGGTATTTCTCTAGTAAGAATTGGACTCTATGTCGTCTTGCCTATTCTATATAGGTGTTGTAGGCTTTCTCTAGTGTCCTACAGTTCTCTACGGCTGTTGGCCCATATATAATTAGGTTTATATTATCGACAAAGCCTATCCCCTAGGTCGCCCCTTCCTTAAAGGTGTCAAGCAGGTTGCTTACAAAGAAGAGAAAGAGTATAGGCGACAGAGGTGATCCTTATAGTATTCCTATTACGACTGCGATAGGGGGGCTTTGGTATCCGCTAAAGACCAATAATATTTCTTTCTAGCCTGTAAATCCTTAAAAGGACTATTTTAATATATTTCTAATGTTTAGAAAGTAAGGATAAGTAGATTAAGATATTATTAATATATATAGTAATAAATATATTAAGGAATTCATGAAGCGTATTATTAATGTATTACCAAAATATACTAGGGCCGTTCTTTATGCTAAATAGCATTACTAGGTACTTAAAGAGTCCCCATTATATATAAAAAGCTATATATTTCTTATCTCCTTTATATATATAGATTTTATTAAAGGTAGTAACTATATTAGGCTTTATAAAGTACCATACCTTTACTAAATAGTTAAGCGTCTCTTAAATTAGGGGAATTAAATATTAGTTTTAAATTGTAATTGCGTTTAAAGCTTAATAATTAATATAGAATCTTAAGCCTCCTTTTGGCTTTTTAATAAATAGTATAGGTAAGGTAAATAGAGATTAATTAGGGTAAATAAATCCTTTTTCTAGATGCTTGTTAAGGCATTATCGCATTATAAGTAGTTCTTCTTATAACATACCATATAGTAGACTAAATTTTGGTATTATATTAGGCTTAAGTTCTATTTTTAAATTATACTTATCTTAGTGCGGGGCTAGTTAGTCTATAAATTGTTTTTTAACCCTATTAATTAAATTATGGTACTCTTTAGGTATAAGAGGTTAAGGATTAGTATATTATTTTAGTTCTAGTAGTTTCTTAATATCTTCTATAGTTATAGTAAAGATTTTATAATCTTGTCTTTTTACTAATAAGATAAAAGGCGCGGCCTGTATTATATAAATTTTAAGAGGTTTTAGCATAATATCTTTATATTCTTTACCGTAATTAGTAGTTATAGCTTTATTATTTTAGTTTAAGGCTTATAGTAAGGGTAATTTATATTATATTAAATTTAAATAGTTATATACGTATTTATAGGGCAAATAGTTTTTTAAGTAATAACTTTGGTAGTAAGTTATACGGAACTTTAGTATTTCTTTAACCTAGCTAATTAAAGGGTTATATTGTTTTAGCCATTTATATCTAAGTATAACTTTATATTGCTTTAAGGGTGTAATAAATAGGGAAATATATTTAAGGTGTTCGCCTATCTATATTTTTACTCTATTAAAAAAGAAAATGGAGATCTGACTGCCGGTTTTAGAGGGTTCTGTCGCCGTTTTTAAAGGTCGCGTTGCTAAAACTCCCCACCGCCTTAAGCCTCTTGCTTGCCAGTCTAACGTTAAGCCTCTCGCTTACCCCCCTATGCCCCATTTTATAGGCAGACCAGTTTATCTAAAAGTGTGACCCTTCTACGCGCCTGGCGCTAAAGCTATATATACTCTATAGCTTTTACCTCTAATCCGTTTAACCTAGGCCTCGTTTCTTTTATTCTTTACCCTCCCATCTTCTTAACCCTATATTACTCTCTATATCCTTCCCTCTGTTATTACCCTAAGTTCTCTTCTAACTCCCTAGAATGCGGCGCGCTTAATTATTGGATCGCAGCTCATCGTCTAGCGTCACTGACAATGAGTACATAGGCATAGACAGCGACGGTAATAGCTACGGGATAGAGCCGACCGTCTTTAACAGTAATGCCGATAGTGATGCCGATAGTAACGCCAACTGCGATACTAACAGTAGCATTAACTGTGACGCTAATAGCATTGCTAGATCTAACAATGCTTGCGAAGCGCCCGCTTAAGTATAGCTTTATAAGGATTAAGACCATCTACTAAAATACTACCTTAAACAGTTAAAAGAGTTTAAGGAATCCAATTTTATAATATAGAACTACGCTAATAGTAGTACAAATCTCCTTAACCGTATTAAAGATTAATGGTATTAGTAAGTAATAACCTGTTCTACAGCTTTCTCTTAGGCTTAACCTAGAGCTAACGATTTCTAGATACTACACCTATATAAGGAAAGACCCTAAGAAAACGTACTAAGTCCTCTTACTTTGGCTGCTTTATAGCTTTTTCAACTGGCTCCTAAATCAAAAACGAGAGAAGGGTGATAGGAAATAGTACGGGACAAAGCTTTCTAGCTCGCTTAGTATATACTAGAAGTACTATCGCCTTATATATAAGAGAGCAACTAGTAGAAAAATTGCTGGCAAATTAACCCGCTAGATATATAAGGTAATTATATTCCTAGTTAACCCTTTAGCCTAGTAAAGTAAGGTAAAGCTAAGATATATTTTCTAGGTACTTTAGAAACTAGTAAAGAAATATGGCTTAAGTAATAAAAAGCAAGAAAAGCCCATTATAGACATAAAGAATCTCGCCCTAGTTCTTAAAACCAACTTAGTTATAACGAGAAAGAGATATATAGTTAGGCGACATTAGATACAAGTCTATTTCTTGCTATAGCTAGGCCTTTACACCACAAGCTAACCTAAAGCTCTTCTTAACCTATGCTACCAATATATAACGATTACACTTATTTACGACCTAGAAGGCGGGCCTTACAAGATTATACCTAAGTTTACATTCGAATTCACTAAGGAATATCTTAGTATAAAAAAAGCATACGTTCTCTTTCTACCCCATTTCTTTCTTTACGCTTATGGAGAACTAGTAATACTTTCCTAATTCCTAAGATTATCTTCAACCCTTTGCTTATTTTTAGCCCTTATATCTTTCTCCTAGGCCTTCTTTTTACTAACTAAGCTTTTAAAGTCCCTAATCTAACGTCCGCAGAGCAGCTTAGCAAGCTATACATTGAGCCCAGGCGTAACAAGTTACCGTTACCACTCCATTTAGACCTAGATAATATCCCCGTATTTCGGCAATCGATTAAAACCCCCTACGGCCACAAGGTCTTACTTGACTAGCCTTTACTATACTTAACTCTTTTGCCCTGGATTAAGGACCTTGGCGCAATTACGGGATTTCGGCAGGTTGCGCGCCCCTATAGTCTCCATTACGGCGCAGGCAAGGCATTTAACGAGAATGGTAAGTTCTATTATATAAAGCTAGTTCTACTAAAACCTTTCTAACGCCTATACTACCTAGGTAACGTAAGTGACGCCCTCTAGAACCTAATAATATAATATACTAACGCTTGAATATTCCTAAAGCACTACCTTCCGCGGTATGTTGGCGTAGATACACAGGCAATTATTCGAGGCTTAGAGCCTTAAGAAAAGTTAATAAAAGCAGTATACTAAATAAGCCGATTAATTGACCCGCGGCGGCTATAGCACCTAATAACAGAACAATCCTTATTAGTAAACAAAAACCCGCGTATTTGTTCCTTAATTAAAGTTCAAAATAAGCTAAAGCTTAGCCTTAAGCGCAAAACCGCAGGAAGCACAGAATACCAAAAGCTTAGCCAGGAAATCACAAATAAAAGGCAACGTCAAAGAAATGCGCTATTGGAAAATATTAAGAAGAATTGGGACAATAAACAAGCTATAATTAATATTAAGCGGCAACTTTCTAAGGTTAAATTTAGCGAGGATATTAAAGCAACCTTAGAATCCTGTGATAATAGATTAGTTAAACACAAACGCCTTATTAAAGTAATTATAACGCTTCCTAGTATGTTACTAGAAGATAAAATACGCAGACATAATAATGCTATTAATGCGGTCATAGATTACTGCAATGTTGAGAAAGGTAGAGCGTATCGGCCGAGTCATCGCTAGAGATAGTCTAGGACAGGTATCGCCCTTGGCCAAGTCAAGATTAAAGAAGATACTAAGATTTCAGAAGCGGCTAAAGCGCTAAAGAGGGCAAAGTCATCCTTATATAAGGAGAAAAGACCAAAGATATGCTTTATCTGCCTTAGGAACTAAAAGCTATTAATCAGTAAGCGTATATATAAGTTCCATACTCTAACTGCTTTTACAAAGCATTTCTAACAAGCGCATCTCTCTAAACTCCTATAGTAGGGTGAGATTAAATGTAACGTTTACAAAGTAACCCTTAAGTATAAAATGCATCTTTAGAACCATGCGTTTAGTATACATGGGACCTTTTCCTAGTTATTACGCGCTTATCTTATTCTTTACCACTTTTTATTTCATTTTAGTTTATTATCATCCAATCCTATTCCAGTATTTAGTAGAATAGATGCAATACTAGGATTTTATAATTCGTCCAGGGGGGGGCGAGGGATAATAGGTAAGGTAAGGGTAAGATAAGGGTAAGGTAAAGGATAAAATAAAGGGTAAAGTAAGGGGTAAAGGGTAAAAAGTAAGGGGTAAGGGGTAGCTAATAGGGGATAGATGGTACAGTTGCTATACAATATCTAACGGACCGACTATAGACGAGATATATATTCGAATTTCTTAAATTAACCTAAACGGAGAAAGAAAGAGAGGTATTATATAATAACTTTCTACCTAAGCTAATCTCCTAAGCTATGCATCTTTACTTATATATAACGCTAGTACTTTAAGCAACGAAGTATATAAGGATAATTAGGGTTGGATAGATAACTGCTGTCCTTAATATAACATATAAACTCGGCGCTGTAACTAATATTACGACAGGTCCTAGTCTTGCGGAGGGTATTAAAACAGTTATTAATATTTTCGCTTTTGCGCTTAGCCGTGGCGCACCTCGCCTTGGCGGATTAAAGTAGTAATTCTATTTGTTATAGCTGAGATTGGACAGCTTAAAGTTTCTATATAAAATTTTCCTCTATGTCCTTGGATACGGTAATCGCCGTCTATATAATGCTGATGGTAAAATCGCTTATAACGTCCAGCTCTACAAAGTCCTTAAGTTTGATAAGCTCTTTAATATACTTAGCCGCTATTAAGGTAATTATATTATGCAATGCTAAGTTGCCTATTAGACTGAAGACATCCTTAACAATATTAGGAAACCTGTTTGCGGACCAGCTAGTTCCTAAAATATATTAGATTTTTATATTCGCAAGCTCTTTCAGCTGTAGTATATCATAGTAATTAGCAATTACATTAACACGGACGTGGCAAAGTGTGATATTGGCCGTTATTGGCTATATTGTTATATCTTTATTATTACCACCGCTATTGTCTAGTTTAGATGGCGATAAGGCATTAGCGTTATTAAGTTACGCTACCTCTAATTCTATAAATTAAAGTTTAAGTACGGATAAATTGGATTAGTGTGCCAATATATCTCTTACCTTGGCTAAGTGTTTCCACACTTACAATATTAGATCCTTGCTCCTTCTTGCCATTGTTATAGTCACTCTTGTATATAAATTAGATCATTCTCTTAACGGTGCTGGAATTAAACTCGTTAATATTTATTATATTAGTCGCCGCCTTCTACCCATCAGTTAGTTCCTAGTTGGGGTCAATTCCACTAGATATTTAGTTAGCTTTTACCTAAAAGCCCCTATTACAGGCAGCTGCAAGCACAGAAGATTGGGTGCATATAATCGCTTTATAGACTTTAAACTCCAGCCCCTAGTATACAAGTTTCAAGTTACTATATTTCTCGCTGTCTATAAGCTGCGCTAAGCCCAGCAGAACATTTTTGGATAGTATATTTCGTTAGTTTTCTTTCCTAGTTCTAGTTTCGAGCAATATTTAACGGCGTGATTTAGTATCAAATAGGACAATTAAGAATAAGAACTCTACTTTATTAAACATAGCTCTAGAGCCTCTATATATATATTAAGAAGTCGTCATCAGCTTCGTCTAATCTGCGACAGATTTAGTTAATTAGTTAGAGCTTTAAACGTCAGTCGCTTAGCTAAGGACTAATATAACTTCTAAAGTTCCAGGTTGATATTTGGCTTATATACATGCTAAGCATTTTCCACTACCCCTCTACCCAGATAAAGCTAGTTATATAACTAGAAAACCCCACTATCTATATCCAGTAAAAGTAATATCCGCGCTTTTTATCGATTATTTACTATAACAGTAACTTAGACTGCAAAAAGCGGTAAAACCTTCGCTAAAACCTTAGCAATACTAAAAGGGCCTTTCTTGACCTAGGGAAAGAGCGCAAAAATATATTAGGAATCCCCCTATAGTAACTATCTACCAGCCTATAAAAAACGTGCATCCTTTTTAGAATAACTTTGACGCTCAATTTACCGCGTTTAACAGCGCTAGCTTCTAGCCCACTGCGCAATAAGACCCGCGCCTATAAAAATGAAAAAGTGCTTAGCAAAGTTAACGCCTATTTAAATCTTCTCCACCATCTACTTTAGATATTTAAACTCCTTTATCTAATCCTTAGAAATTATAGTATAGTAGGTTTTAGAGTCAAGAGTTAATTCAATTATAATATAGTTAGTGCTTAAACCAACAATATAAATACGCTATTACAATATTAATTGATAATTTTTAAAATTAGTCTTTCACTTACCCCTTTATTAACGTCAAAAAGTTGTTTAGTTAAAACACTTTCCTTAAAATTAACTTGGCCGGCAAATGCATTATAGGAGCGGAAAAAATTTAGGTCCTATATCTAGCTATTAGGTTCCTCTACTAATCTACTACAGCTAAGCAATTCCCTATACCAGGCTTCCCTGTCCCATACATCAAGTTCGAGGGTGGATTTGCGACTCAAAGCCATATATAGGATTTCGGATGTTTTGTTAAGCAACAAGGATGTTTAATTGGAATCACTAAACGGCCTAGAAGGGGAGAACTAGGCGCCACTAGTATATCTAGGGAGATAAAGGTATCAGCAGCCCCATCTTAGTATAGAGAGGTGCGGTTTTTGCTTACCTAAAAGTTAAGTGCAGTTAGTAGCAACAAGGTCTTTATAAGATAGGATATACAATCCTTAGGAGTCTATTTATATACATAGAAGACTTGATCGGCCGAAACCAACGCCCTTAATGCTGCATCGTAAATGGTAAGGTGCAGATTGCGGTATAAATTAGCTAAGTTAGCCTAAAATGCATATATATAGTAGGTAACAAAGACTTTTCCTAGAAGTACTAATGCCTAATTAATGTTAGTGCTATAAGTGACAAAGACCAGCAAATGCCTGTCTTGGATAGAGGTTGTTAAACGCATTAAGGTAAAAAGAGGGTTTTTATAGGGCAAATATCTTCTTACCCCCAGCCATGCCAGACGCTTATAGAATGTGGGGACACTATTAATGTCGCGGGTAGTAAAGATTGGTAAAGGCTAAGAATGGTACTTAAGGCATAAGTTAGGGTTGCTAGATAGTAAGAAGACGCTATAAACAAATCTACTAAAGCACATCCTTATACCTCCAAGTTCTTTGCTCCGCCGCTAGTTTCATAGGTGTATTAGCTACATGCTATTTAAACGCCTATTTTAGAGCAGAGGTTGAAATCGAGAACCGTTAAATATTAGGGAAGGGGATGCATTTACAGAGGGCTACTAGGCGCGGGAAAGACCAGTTAATAGTTATATATAGTGTGCTATTTAGAGGTCTAATTGCAGCTATATACAAAATCTGGGCCGCTAAATATCACAAAGGGTAGAAAGGCACCGCAAATACATTCGCGTGGATAGGATGCCAGGCGTCTAATATATATAGCGGCCCGCACAGCGGCCATTATGCATGTTGATTATAGGATGCTATATATGGCGGAGATCGTTTAAAGGTCGTGCAGTGTGGTAGTTCCTGTTAAAGCATACGTAGGGTTCAAATTAGGCCGCCAAATATTATAGAGGACAAGAAGGGACGTTATAAGCATGCCTACGGAAAATAAGGGTTAGTAGCCTATTACAGGTAGAGAAACGCGGGTTGCACAGTTACTTACCTTTAGCGGTGTGTTTAAGGCATCGAAAATATTACCACTAAATCCTTACTAATAAAAATGGTAAAGCCTAAGCATTACTAGTGACACTTACTTAAGCGTTAGAGTGTTAAATGTTTAAGGCTCGTTTAAAATGCCAAGCATTTTAATATCCGTACATATTGGCAAATTAGTATGCCTAGCGCGCGAAATGCAAATAGGCCAACGAAGCCTACCCCTCTAAACTACCCCACTACTTAGACAATATTACTCGCAGCAAGCTCGCAAAATTAAACACAGCAATATAAAAAATAAGTAAGCACAAAACTCTAATAAAAGATTACCAGAATAGGATATATATAGTATCCGTAATTAATAAGTCGTACACAGACCTTATATAATCTAGCCTAGAGGAGACAATCTAGAAGATCTAAAAGACTACACTAACTAAAACTACACCTACTATCGCCTTGATGGATACCACGGAAAGTAATAAAGCGCGTAAGCTTGCGAAAATAGTATATTTAACATAGTTTACTTTGGTATAGTGACTTTAGCGGCTAACGCAAACAAGAAATTCAAGTTAAAGATACCAAAAATACTACTAAAGTTAGAAGTTGGAGCAGTTAATATAAGCTCTTTATATATAGGCCCAACAGTCTATTTCACAGGACAACGCATTTTAATATAATATCCAAACAATTCAGTGGTATACACGTTAGCTTTTAGCCCTTATAGGGACTCCTAGGTCCCGCTCAGTTATGCTATCCCGCATTTAGAGAGTGGGTGGGGCTATTACTAGGCTAGTTCACAATAGGTAGAATGGAACGGGAGTAAAGGTAGTATTAGTGCAATAATTATAGTGCCGATTATTAGCTAAGCTCAAACTGCTAGTTCTGCTTAATAAGGGATATTATTAAACCATTATTATACCGCGTTAAAAATCCAAAACTGGGGTATATAACAATATAAGAGTTTTAGAAGAAATTCACTAACACCTATAAGCAGAACTCATAGCAACCGCATTATTAAGGGACTTATTATATACCCATTACGCGGCGCCATAGCTTATCTATTTGCTGTCGCTAATTGCCAGTAGCGTATTACCACCTAATTTGGTCTCCATACACCTATTGCGCCTTGTTATAGCTTATCTGTTCGCTATTACCAATTTCTAGTAGCGTATTACCGTCGATTTAGTCTCTATATATCTATTACGCCTTATTATAGCTTATCTGTTCGCTGTTTCTAATTGCTGGTGGCATATTACCATCGATTTGGTCTCTATATACCTATTACGCCTTGTTATAGCTTATCTGTTCGCTGTTACCACTAACGTCCATAGAACTAGAGCCGCTAGGGTTTCCATTTAAACACGCTATACTATTTATATTTAGGTATCTTTACGCAAGGTTACCACAGGTATTGAAAGGGAAATCTTATAACAAGCGTTCTTAACCAAGGCATAGTATAAGGAATTCGCCCGCCGACTTAGAGGCTTAAGGATGTTGTTTAATAAATCGCAGAGAAGATATTCCATGGCCTATAATAAATTAGAGATACTGCTATTTAAAAGTATAACTCTACTCTTATATATCTACATGCTATTCGTTAAGGCCGTTATTAGTAGCTAAGGAGGGTGCAATATTATTAGATCTGCGCGTCAGTAATTATACACTAATATAGAATCCCTGGGTTTAGCAACTTCTATATAGGGGCGTTTACAAGGGGAGGAAATTCACTTTTTCGGGCTTAGCTAGGGCGGGTTAGTAGTACTAAGATATATTAATCTAAGAGAAAGCATCTAACCAGAATAAAGCTCTTAACACTATCCCATCCAAACTAAGCATCTTTATACAATTTTAAATATTATAAAATAAGACCAGTGCCATAAAGCTATAAGAAAATCGTTAATATTAGGTAAATTTAATCTCTAGTAGGCGTTATAGGTAAAGGCTAGGAGAACTAATAGCCCTGCCCCTCTAAGCCTTTATATAATATAAAGCTTAATTCTGTGTCCAATAGCTAAAGCTACTTTAGTAATATTATAACATCCTATACTTCTTATAAATAATATAACATGGCTGACTTCCTTTATAAAAGCGGCTTGACTTTTAACTAAACTTTTAATCCTTAACGCACCTATAGACTTTAATTACCATTTCTTAAAAGAATCCGCAAGCGTCCATTAGCTAAGAAGTTTTTAAAAAATAGCGTTATTTAATAAATCGCTATTAGCAGTAATAAGATCCTTAACAAGGGGATATTTATTCAACCACTTTAGTTCGCCAACAATAGCTTTTAGATCTTTCCCCACAGATATATTAACGAATGTCTTGATCTTAGAGAGGTTTGCTAATAATACATTAAGCAGGTTTGCATATCTAGGTAAAAGGGGAGGTAGAGAAGCAACCTTATTCCCTAAAGAAGGCTAGACACTTCCTAGAGAAGGCTAGACAACATCATTCTTATTCTTTAGAAAAGGCTAGACATCCTCACTCTCTAAAGAAGGCTTAACAACATCCTTATTCCCTAAAGAAGGCTAAATACTCCCTAGAGAAGACTAAACAGCATCATCCTTATTCCCTAAAAAAGGCTGGACATCCTTACTCCCTAGAGAAGGCTAGACAACATCCTAATTCTATAAAGAAGGCTAGACATCCTCACTCCCTAAAAAAGCGTAGAGTAAATTATAGTAGCCGTATTCATTCTCTAAAAGAGGCGGTAAATATTAAAAGGTATTAATAGGAAGCTTTTAGAGCCTTTAAATAGTATATATAATATTAGGGAGATAAGGTTAAAGCTGCTTATTAGAAGCATTACAAATAAGATCTAAGGCTACTACAATACTAAAGTCCATAATAGTGGGTTATAAGTTGTGTAATTTATATTAAGATAAAAGAATAGTTAAGTGTAGTTCCCCTTTACTCTTAATTCCCTAGCAGATCGCTAGCGCCCCCAAAACTTAGAAGAGCCTTACGCCAATTATATTACTTTAATCAAGTGTCGCGCACTTAATTAAAGCGATGTAATTGGCGCAAGGCCCTTATCGGAGCTGCGCTAATATAGTAGCAATTATTAACCTCGCTTTTACTTATAATGCGCAGTCAAAAATCGGATCTCTCTTTAGCTGAGACAGAAGGTAATACAAGTCACAAACTTAATTGGGCGTATAATATAAAATATTTAGTAATACAGCTCGTTCTATCACAGAAGGCTATAAGCCTTAGTACTATTAGAGGATTCCTTTTCTAACTAACGCGTAGAATATATAATTTGTAATAATTTCTTCCTAAGAAGCTAAAGAGTAAGACGCCTTAATAGATCCAAGAATGCTATCTAAAGAAAAGAATACGGAAATACCTAATATATAGAGTTAATTTCCGCCCCGTTACGCTAGGGATGCATAATTACCTTTATTATCTGCTCTACTGGTTGCCTTAACGCGTCTTCTATATCTTTTATTTATTACTACCCTGCTTTACTATTTTCACCGCTCCTTTTAAACTATTCCCTAGTTTGTCCTATTTCCGCTAACTATTTACGGCCGCTCTTTACTCTTTAATATGGATGCTTATTTAACTATTAGCTTGCTCGTTAAAGCTATAACTTGCTAGATTACGCCGACCATTAGTTTCTTAATGTATTATACTTAGCTGCCTCTTATATCAATTATTGGCACTTTAACAGCCGCTTATAGTTAGGATTAAGATTCTAGATATAGTGTATTAATTACTAAGCTTTATTAACAACCGAGTACCCTACTATCGGTTAAGCTGGATCTAGAAAAGGCGTCTCCTATTACTAGAATTAGTTGGTTTATAGAGAGCTTGCAAAGCTAGGAAATAGTACTTTTAAAGTTAAATAATTCTAATCATCCTAGCACCGGTCTATCGTCTAATCAAATCACTACGGGCCTAAATAACCAGCAAAGGGGTCCGGTAGATCCTATACGCATATACTAACAAGTCCCCTAAACAGTTAATAATATAATATTAAGTGAAATTCTTAGCACTTGCCTAAATAAGAGGACTGCGAAGTTACTCTCTTATAGTATAATTTAATTGTTTCCTAAGTCTCTATGGGATTTCCTTAGTCTTCTTTATAGAAGAACTAGAGGGCGAAAATTATAGGATATTATCTATATATCTACTTTCTCTAAAATAATATATAATCGCTCTAACGCATTACTAGTCCAAGTATATTTAATATCTCCTATATAGTATTTATTCTAATTAAATTGCAGACTATAATCTAGGCGAATCTCCAAGACTTACAAAACTATATTAAAGAGAAAGGCGTGCAAAATGCTCTTTTATAGAAGCCACATCAACCCATTAATATTATGGGCCTTTAATGGTAGTCATTTATATCTAGTTTGGAGTTAAGATTTTAGCATATAATTAAAATTAATCCTCCAATCTTTAAATAAATCCGCTTGCACTATAATGTGAATTTACGTGCATGCGTCTAAAATTCTTAAAATTGCAGCGCTTATACATTAAGGAGGAGTCGTGCCAGTAGCGTTATTACATTTATTAGCCGCCTAGTGCTCTATTAAATGGATATATTTCGCCAAATGTCCTCCTAGTTGCTGCTAACGCTCCTACTACACCTCTTGCAGTTTTGATACAAGATGCACTTTAATCAATTACTCCAGCAATGCAATCCATTACTATTATTTTTAATGTTAACGAAATCTATTAATCTAGATAACGAAGTTCACTTTATAGATATTTCTAATAAGTTAAGAGCAACCAGTCCAGCGTCTAGCGAGGGTTTTACCTACAATAGTTAATCTAGAGCTACCAGTGCCGATTACCCGCTTAACATCAATCAACTTAGCTCTCTAAAAACCACCCAGACTGTTAGTTTACACCATTAGCCTCTCCCTAGTAAGACTCTACTAATACTTTATAAAGTATAACCCGACCAGCCCTTATATGAACAACGAGCCCTTAGCATCCGCATATAAGTCTTAGTCATTTAAGCAACAATTTAAGTTAATAAACACGACTTTTAAGAATAGTAATAGTTGGGTTAGTATTTCGTCTAAGCTTAACAGACCAATATCAGGTTATAAGCAGAAATATTACAGCCTTTTTCTTAATACCAGAGCAAGTAGTAAATGGACAAATAAAGAGAAAGCCATTATATACTTTTTAAGGCAGGACAGGTTTCTATTTATAAATATTGCTAAATAGGTGCCACATTCGCCTACTTAAATTTCGGAAATATACCTAATCCTATACGTCTTATACCTTATCCTACCAAGGCTATATATTACTTATATTTGCTAGGTTAAATAACACGTGGGATCTCTCACAACCCTATAACCTAGATATAGAGTTTTAGCGTATATCGCCAGTTAGTTTCTTTTCTTAGATATAACTTCTAATAGCTTTACTAATATTTTTAAAGATTTTTATTACAAATAAAGCCTTATAGGAGCCCTAGTCTTAAAAATGGACACCCTATAAAGATTAAATCCTTATAGAGCTAGGTTACCAGGTATTACTTGCAGTTTTATTATAGGATAATGTTATAAAAGCCCTGTTAGGGAGAACACCGGGTGTATATCAGCGCCATTATAGCTATATCCTTCGCGCTAAAGAGCCGGCATGGGTAGTTAAGAAAGTGAATCTCCTCATAAAATTGCGTAATAAGAAATTTCTGTTATAGAAAGTCATTAAGGGATATTTTCCAAATAGGCACTATCGATTAATTAAGGAATTCTATAAAAATAGCAAGCTAGGTAGTCGGGCGTAGCGTCCTCTAAATATACAGCTAGGATCTTAATGGATTTAGTGGCTATGGCTTTGGTCTTATAAGCTAGGAGGTTATAGAAGCTAGGGGCTCGTAGGAGCTAGGGGATCCTACAAGCTAGGTAATTATGTGAGTAGAGTAGTCTAACCTAGCGCCCTCTAATTAATGCCTAGCGTGTAAATAGGGTATTAATGGGTTTAATAACTTCGGCTTTAATTATGCGAGCTAGATACTTATGGGAGCTAGGTAATCCTACAAGCTAGGTAATTGTGCGAGCATAGTGCTTATAGGAGCTAGGCAATTCTATAAGCTAGGTAATTATACAAGCTAGGCGATTATGCAAACTAGGTAATTATACAAGCTGGATACTTATAGGAGCTAGCCAATCCCACAAGCTAGGTAATTATACGAGCTAGGTAACTGTGCAAGTATAGTGCTTATAGGAGCTAGGCAATTCTGTGAGCTAGGTAATTATGCGAGCTAGGCGATCGTGCAAACTAGGTAATTATACAAGCTAGGTAATCGTGCGAGCTAGGTAATTATACAAACTAGGTAATTATGCGAGCTAAGTAATCGTGCAAGCTAGATAATTATGCGAACTAGGTAATTATGCGAGCTAGGCAATCGTGCAAGTAAAGTAATCATACAAGCAGAGTAATTGTGTGAGCAGGGTAATCTAACCTAGCGCCCTCTATTAACGCCTAGCATGTAAATAGGAAGCAAATATTAGGAAAATACCAGAACTACAAAAAAAAGAAATATATAAGTCCCAGATCTAGAAATATTAAAGAAGTTCCCACATAAAGACCCCTTATACACACTTGGAGAAGTTCCTATATAAACAGCCCTATAAGCGTAGCTATAAGTCTAAGCCCCCTTGCATAACCCAACTACCCCTCCCCACTATACCAGAATAGATGAACAACCGCTATATACCATAAGCAGAGAAATAATTTAAACAAAAAGAAAACACTATAAAAAAACATATTTATATCCTTAAGATATAAATCTATAAGTACTATAGTCTTAAACACGACTAATAGTTGCTGACGTGGTATACGTCTTAGGTCTATAAGAAATTCAAAAAATCCTAAGTTATTAGCATAGATTTACCTTCTATCGTCGCTTTTAAAGTAGAAAATAAATTCATCCAAGTAAAAGCATAGATTATCGCGAATGCTTTATAGCTCGCTATAAGTCAAGTAGGTAGAGACTCTAGTGGGAATAGTAAAATATTATTTTTTTCCGCGATAGGCTAAACAAAGAGAGGCTAAAGTTTTAACCCTTTTACTAGCTTTTATTAGAACTCTTCTTTATATTTTTATCCTTTACTTATAGATTTAAGACTATAAAGTCAAGGCCACTATATTTAACCATCACCTATATAGCCTTGTCGCTTAACACTATCTGCCCCTATTTCTTAATCTTTAGTGCTGAAACCATTTTCTCCGTTATATAATGTCTCTATGTCCTATTCTTAATCCTTATTACTAAAGTCACTTTCTAAACCAGCTAACGCCTCTACGTTGCCGTTATCTTTAAAGTCGGTTTCTCTATCTATAAACGTCTATTTACTAGCTAATAATTCAGGGACGCTACGCTTGTAGGTACTTAGGGTTACGGATACCACTTAAGGAGAAATTATAGTCAATATTATTAGGATATAGAATAAGCCTATAGACCTCTAAGTACCGGCTGTTTAGCGCTTTAAATAAAAGATCTCCCCTAATGCAAGGCAGATTAACAGGAGTTGATTCCCGCCTATATAAGGCGGAGCGCTTATAAAGGGCTTAGCCAGAATGCTAATTAAACCACCCTAGAGGCACTAACAGCTCCTTTGCTATAGATAGGGGGTTAATATACGAGATTAACTAGCTAGGATAAGTCTACTGCTTAGGCAGTATCTTGCCCCAGGAAGGATAGGCGTTAGAAGTAGATCATATAATGCTATTCCTACTAAGAGAGGCGTTATTAGGGGTCATTGTTAACTTCTAGTTCTAGTTCACAACTTTATACAAACGCCTCTGAACCCTACTAAGGCATACGGCGTCTATTGGGAATTATTAGCTGTTTAAATTTAGTAATAGCTTAGCTAATAGCTACCCCCAACAATGCCTTATTTAATGCTTCACTTGTGGATCACTTTAGGCGCCTATAGTCTTGGGCGCAGACGATATATAAGCTAAAAGTAATTATAGCCACTGAATATTATACCACAGATACCATATAAAGTGGAAAAGGGCGGCTAGTATACTCCGCCTTTCCCTTCTACCTTTATCGGGAAAATATTCGCAGGATGAGATTCAAGTAGACTTTAATTTTCGCATTTCGCGTAATTGACATGCAATTTAACTAACTCGACACGCAATTAACCAACTTAACACGTAATTAACCAACTTAACACGCAATTTGACTAACTTGACATGCAATTAACTAACTTAACACGCAATTTAACTAACTTAACACGTAATTAACTAACTTAACACGCAATTTAACTAACTTAATATACAATTAACCAACTTAACACGCAATTTAACTAACTTAATATATAATTAACTAACTTAACACGCAATTTAACTAACTTAACATGCAATTAACTAACTTAATAACTTTAAAAGCTAACTATATATTTCTTAACACGCAATTAACCTACTTAGCAACTTTAAAAGGTAACTATATATTTCTTGACATGCAATTAAGGTAAAGTTATATGCTATATATTTAACTATTATATATTATCTAATATAATCTTATA
>Ga0307507_10003646_pt1 | contig 29216 bp, 16 predicted proteins | sample 7_EM_MG_FD_207223 | JGI IMG/M metagenome (GOLD analysis project Ga0307507, IMG submission 207223) | Populus trichocarpa ectomycorrhiza microbial communities from riparian zone in the Pacific Northwest, United States - 7_EM | ecosystem: Host-associated > Plants > Roots > Unclassified | place... | reverse complement strand
AAGCTATTTATAAGGCTAGTAAAATAAATAATATTATTTTAGATAATTTAATATAATATAGCGATAGTTCTCTTCTACCTATCTACCTATTAACTTACCTACCTACCTATATCGCCTACCTGTCTATATCGCCTACCTATTTGCATCTGCCTACCTATCTATATCTACCTACCCGTTAGTATCTGCCTACCTGTCTATATCTGCTTGCCTATCTATATCTACTTACCTATCTACATTGCCTACCTATCTATATTGCCTACCTGTCTGCATTGCCTACCTATTTGTATCTGCCTACCTATCTATATCTACCTACCTATTAGCATCTGCCTACCTATCTGTATCTGCTTGCCTATCTGTATCTACTTACCTGTCTGTATTACCTACCTATTTACATTGCCTACCTATCTGCATCGCCTACCTATTTGCATCTGCCTACCTATCTATATCTGCCTACCTGTTAGCATCTACCTACCTATCTACATCTACTTGCCTGTCTGTATCTACTTACCTATCTGCATCTACTTGCCTATCTGTATCTGCTTACCTGTCTATATCTGCCTACCCGTTAGCATCTCCCTATTTATGCCTACCTATCTGTGCTACCTTGATTTGATCAATCGATCAAATCGTTTATAGTGCTCGCTGGCTAGTCGTTGTTGTCTAGCTCTAGCGACAGTCATCTGGTTCTAGCGACGGTTATCTAGCTCTAGCGACAGTCATCTAGTTCTAGCGACGGTCATCTAGTTCTGGTAACGGTCGTCTAGTTCTAGCAACGGTCATCTAGCTCTAGCAACGGTCGTCTAGTTCTAGCGATGGTCGTCTAGCTCTAGCAACAGTCGTCTAGTTCTGGCGATAGTCATCTAGCTCTAGCGACAGTTGTCTAGTTCTAGCGACGGTCGTCTAATTCTAGCGACAGTTGTCTAGCTCTGGCGATAGTCGTCTAGCTCTAGCGACGGTCGTCTAGTTCTAGTAACGGTCGTCTGGCTCTGGCGACAGTCATCTAGTTCTAGTAACGGTTATCTAGTTCTAGTGACGGTCGTCTAGTTCTAGCGATAGTCATCTAGTTCTAGCAACGGTCCTCTACTAGCTGCCGTTCTAGTGCCTCCCTAGGTAGGGAGGATATAAAAAAGGAAAGAAGGGTAAAAAATAAGGCGGCTACATAGGTAGAGACACGTGTAGACACTATTAGGAATATAGCAGGGACCCAATACAGAGCTTCGTGTAGAGCCTCCATACGCAGAGCTTCGCGCAGAGCCTTGTGCAGAGCCTCTATACATAGAGCTTCGTATAGAGCTTCGTATAGAGCTTCGTGTAGAGCCTCCATATACAGAGCTTCGCGCAGAGCCTCATACAGAGCTTCGTGCAGAGCTTCGTGTAGAGCTTCGTGCAGAGCCTCCATACGCAGAGCCTCGCGCAGAGCCTCGTGCAGAGCCTCTATATATAGAGCTTTGTGCAGAGCTTCATGCAGAGCTTCGTGCAGAGCTTCATGCAGAGCTTCGTGCAGAGCTTCGTGCAGAGCTTCGTGCAGAGCTTCATGCAGAGCTTCATACAGAGCTTTATACAGAGCTTCGTGCAGAGCTTCGTACAGAGCTTCGTGCAGAGCTTCGTGCAGAGCCTCTATACGTAGAGCTTTATATAGAGCTTCGTACAGAGCCTCTATACATAGAGCTTTGTATAGAGCTTCGTGTAGAGCTTCATGTAGAGCTTTGTATAAAGCTTCGTGTAGAGCTTCGTATAGAGCCTCGCGTAGAGCCTTATACAGAGCCTCTAAGTAATAAAACTATATAAGATTGTATAAGATTATATTAGATAATATATAATAGTTAAATATATAGTATATAACTTTACCTTAATTGCATATCAAGAAATATATAGTTACCTTTTAAAGTTGCTAAGTAGGTTAACTGCGTGTTAAGGAACATATAGTTAGCTTTTAAAGTTGTTAAGTAGGTTAACTGCGTGTTATTTAACTTTTAAAGTTGCTAAGTAGGTTAATTACGTGTTAAGAAATATATAGTTAGCTTTTAAAGTTGTTAAGTTAGTTAATTACATATTAAGTTAGTTAAATTGCGTGTTAAGTTAGTTAATTATATATTAAGTTAGTTAAATTGCGTGTTAAGTTAGTTAATTGTATATTAAGTTAGTTAAATTGCATGTTAAGTTGGTTAATTATATGTTAAGTTAGTCAATTGCGTGTTGAGTTAGTTAAATTGCATATTAATTACACAAAACGCGAAAATCAAAGTCTACTTAAATCTTATCCTGCGAATATTTTCCCAATGCTATAATATTCGTAAACTTATTACTACTAAGCAAGTTAACTATAAAGTTAATTAAGATATCGCGCCATTTTTGTATTGGGATTGGTAGCGGTTGAAGTACTTCTTACTTCTTTATATAAGAGGTTTTTCTACGCACGCATATTCTGTATGCTTAAACGTATTTCCGTACATAGTTGTGCATTGTAGGCTAGTAATATGCTTGTTAAACGATCTTATAGGTCTTTGCACGGCTAGGATGTCCTACTATAGGGGGGTTGTATACAAATTCGAGTATCTTAAATTGTAAAGGTTTAGAATTCGGAATTACTATCTTCTATTAATAGTATAATTGATTGTTTCAAATTTCGCATTTAGCGAGTGTAATATCCTTATACTGTCGTTTTCTAATTTAGATTGCCTTTATTATATCTACTATCTATACATTATTCTTGTATTTGTATTTTATTAGCTTATTAATTTCCATTTCCTATTTATTAACTTCCAATTTATTCCTATTAAGTTCCGTATCTAGAAATATAGGACGTAGTTTTTAAAAATATTTAGGGGGTAGTAAGATCTATAATTAATTTGTAATCCGTTTATCTAAGGCGTTTATAGGTAAGTCCTATAATCGTTATATTAATATATTAGGCTTTTAATTAAGTTTGCCCGGTTAATATATAATCTTAAAGTTAAATTGTAACAGGTATTTGGCCTAATAAATTTGGCGCTATGTTAATTATTTTATAGTTATAAAGTATTGCAGGTTCTTATAGTCTGTTAATACGCGTATTAAAAACAATAATCCTTTTAGCTTAAAATGCTATTGTTTAAAGCATCTAATAATTGTAAGTAGTTCCTTATTATATATCTTGTAGTTTGATTTGGTAGGGGCGAGTTTCTAGGAGAGAAAGGCTACTGGATATAGTTCGCCATTCTTATTGTATTGCGATAATACTCCCCCTAGCGCATAATCTAACGAGTCCGTTTTAATAATATATTTAAGGTTAGGGTTAAAGTAAGTAAGGATTAGAGCAGTTATAAAGCAATATTTTAAGTTATTAAAAGCTTGTTCGCATCTAGCGGTTTATTTAAATTTTATGTTTTTCTTTGTTAGGTTTACTAACGGCTAAGTAACTTCTAAGAAGTGGTTAATAAATTGTTAATAGAAATTTACGAATTCTAGAAATCCTTAAATATCCTATATATTGCTAGGGCTTTCCTAATTCATAATTGCAGCGACTTTCTTAGGGTCCATTTTAATTCTATTACGGGATATAATTAAGCCTAAGTATATAACCTCAGATGCGTGGAACTTGTATTTTTTAATATTGCATTATAAGCCCGCGTCTTATAAGCATTTAAGGACTATTCTAACGTGTTTTTAATGTTTAGAAAGCAAGGATAAGTAGATTAAGATATTATTAATATACGCGGTAATAAATATATTAAGGAATTTACAAAGCGTATTATTAATGTATTGCTAAAATATACTAGGACCGTTCTTTACGCTAAATGGTATTACTAGGTATTTAAAGAGTCCCTATTATGTATAAAAGGCTATATACTTCTTATCTCCCTTACGTATACGAATTTTATTAAAGGCAGTGATTATATTAAGCTTTATAAAGTACCATGCCTTTACTAATTGGTTAAGCGTCTCTTAAATTAAGGGAATTGGATATTAGTTTTAAATTATAATTACGTTTAGAGCTTAATAATTAATATAGAATCTTAAGCCTCCTCCTAGATTTTTAATAAATAGCACGGGTAAGGCGAATAGAGATTAACTAGGGCGAATAAATCCTTTTTCTAGATACTTGTTAAGGTATTGTCGCATTATAAGCAGTTCTTCTTATAATATGCCGTATAGCGGACCGAACTTTGGTGTTGTGCTAGGCTTAAGTTCTATTTTAAAATTGTGCTTCTCTTGGTGCAGGGCTAGTTAGTCTATAAATCGTTTTTTAAACTTATTAATTAGGTTGTGGTACTCTTTAGGTATAAAAGGTTAAGGATTAGGATACTATTTTAGCTCTAGTGCTTTCTTAATGTCTTCTATGGTTATAGTAAAGATTTTATAATCTTGTCTTTTTGCTAATAAGATAAAAGGCGTGGCCTATATTATACGGATTTTAAGAGGGTTTGATATAACATCTTTACATTCTTTACTATAATTAGCAGTTATAGATTTATTGTGTTGGCTTAAGGTTCATAGCAAGGGTAATTTATATTGTGTTAAATTTGAATAGTTATATGTATGTTTATAGGGCAAATGGTTTTTTAAGTAATAACTTTAGTAGTAGGTTATACGGAACTTTAGTGTTTCTTTAACCCAGCTAATTAAAGGGTTATGTTATTTTAGCTATCTGTGTCTAAGTATTATCTTATAGTGCTTTAAGGGTGTTATAAATAGGGAAATGTATTTAAGGTGTTTACCTATCTACAATTTTATAAGAGCGTAGTGCGTTATTTTGCTATATATTAAGGGTTTGCTATTAAAGCCTTATAGGCCTTAGGGCTCGTTAAGTTTCTTTAAATTTAGGCGTTAAGTTTTTGTATAGTTTATATTAATAAAGCCTATGCTAGTGGCTCTGCTGTCTATAAGGATTTATACTTCCTTCCATTTTTTAAGTATTTGAATTTTGTTAAGTATATTAAGGGAGTTATATTATATATCAGCGTTAGAAGAGCCTAGATACTTATACTCTTCCACTTTTTATCCTAAGGCGCGACTTGGCCCTAGGATGATTTATTTTCCAAGTTAACTAAAGGCGAGGTGCTTTGTGACGTCTAAGTATAATTTGTAGCGCGGGTACGATTTGAGGAATAAGTACGGCTTAAAGAACGGGTATGATTTAAGGATTAGGTACGACTTAAGGATTAGGTACGACTTAAGGATTAGAAGGAACTACGGTAGACTTTTTTAAAAGGGTAAGTTTGGCAATGTTTTTAAATATATCCTTTTTTACCACATCCAAAACATTCTTTATTTGTGGCTTGTATTCTTTGTTCGTCAGTTCCTAAGGGTGTATAGGATTAGGTGGCATTAAGGTCTATAGCAGTGCTCTTATCAATATTCAATATTAGGATTTAGCCATATTGATATTATATTGAATATTAAAAGATATTAAAAGATATTAAAAAGATATTAAATATTAAATAAGTACAGTCTTGGTATAGTGTTTTATTTAAAAGTAGGCTCTACACGCCCCTAGGCTCCAGTAGAGCTTCAAAATTGCTACTCTCTCACAACTGCTCTCTCACCACTATCGTCACCTTCGTGATCCTTAGCGTAGTATAGTAAATACCGGCTGCTCTCTAGATTCTACCAAGGCCTCCAAAGCCTCTTATACTACATTCGTCGCCATAAGCCTCCCTCCGGCGGTAATATTACTTAGTAGCCAGCTCTTCAAGCACTCCGTATATTTAATATTAGTACTCCCTAGTAATATACAGTCCCATAAGATTATTCGCCGTGCACCTAAAAAAACTCACTTAGCCTCTGCCGACATTAACGGTATAGATAATATATCAATTACCATTTAAGAGAGTCATAGGTAGTTGGCTCTGCAAGCTAGATTAAGCCACTACTATAGTACCGTGCCTTAAATTAAAATAGGCTTCAAGTTAATAAAGTCTTCATACTCATCCTCTACGCTGCCAGTGACATTAAGCATACACATATAGAGCTCAGTTTTAAAAGGCTCAGTAGGGCAATTAGTAGAAGTGGCTTTTAGTTCAACTTTATAATGCATATATTACTCATCCTAAAGCTTCTTTACTGCCGCAAACAATTTCTTATACCACTTCTTATTCCAGTACCTTTTAATATAGGTCTTCCAACGCAAGGGGTGAAGGAGAATTAAGGCGGTGTATACAGAAGTATTGTTAGTAAGCTTATAGTATTTATTAAAGGTGTACTAGCTTGTAAATATAGCAGAGAGAAGGCGTTGATTTAAGCGATATTAATCCTATAAAACTAATTAGCGGAGCCTTAATTATAACCAAAAAGCTTACCTTTAACCGCTTGTAGTGTTTAATAAGTATATCCATAGTATATAGCGTCTAGTCAATTGATAAGAAGTGACCTTAGTTTATTATTATAACCTCATAAAACAGCTTTAAGAAGGCGTACGTCTCGTTAATGATATTCCAATCCTCCAGTAAGAGGCAGTTATCTTTTACTTCCTTATACCAACTCCGATAGTACATATTAATTACCATTTAAACTTTCTTACTCTTAATAGCTTTAAGTATAGTATACCACAAGTTCCACTAAGTATTATTATCTAAAGGAATTAATTATCCGGCTAAGGTTTTAAACTCGTTCCAGCAAGCCTCTAACGCGCGAATATATATAATAAGGTTGTGAACTCTACTAAGTATACCAATCTCTCTCTAGCCTGCAGCCTTTGCTTCCTTTATTTTTTATACAAGCTTCTTATTAAGCTAAACTTACTAAAGGGCTTCGTCAATCGCGTCTTTGTCTTTAATATAGAGGAAGGCTTAGAGGGCAAGGTTAATAATATAGCCACTATATCAAATTCAGTGGTGAACTGGGTCCCAAAAAGGGAGCCCTTTTTCCTAAAGGGCTATAGAAATAAAGCAACACATCTTATCGTTTAAGCCGTAATTATCACTACAGATATAGCCAATATTACCTAAAACCCCGTAGCTCTTAGCAATACAAATAAAGGCAACAGCCTAGTCCTCACCACCGTGCAAGGGGAGCTCTAGCAGAGCAAGTAGAGCCTTCCGCAACTGCCTTATTTCCGCTTTAATAAAATGGGCAACGATCGCTTAAAAGGAACAGTAGTTTAGCAACGTCCACATATCAATTAAGAAGTGGATTTTTAAGAGAGAGCTTTAAAGCTTTGCTTTAAGAATCTTGCAATATACTATATGCAATTACTTAATTAACTTTGGTATAGTTGCTATCACATTAATTGTAACTTCCTTAGCAGTATAATTGACTATTATAAGTAACACATATAGCTCTGGCCAGGTAGCTGCATTATATAGTAGATTTTGTAGAGTAATAAGCTGTACAAGAGCTTCATTAAAGGCGTCGCGATTAATAGTAGCTTAAAGAGTTCGTTCTTCTTAAGCTTCGCGATTAACCTGTCTAAAGGCTTATAAACTGTTTAGTATATTTAAGAGGCGCTCCTCTTACAATCGCTTTACTTAAATCTCTCTACCTTAAATCTCTATACCGTGCTTTTTGTCTAGGTGGGCGCGAATAGATGTTAATAAGGCAGAGTTCCATTCGCACATTAAACAGTACTATATTCAATTCTTGCCGTTGCGAATAGCTTCATAAGGGAGAGGATCACGGGCAAGCCGCCACGTAGAAGTAGCTAACTGGCGCCTTTTACAAGGCAACTTTGAGGTGGTTACATTTGGTGTAGAGTCGCTCAACGCGTCGTCGCCGCCAGAGTAGGTAAATCAATCAGAATCAAGCTCAGAAATAGCAAAGGAGGATGTATCATCGTCCTCAATTACGTCCATAGATAAGGGAGGCATGGCGTTAATTAAAGGTAGAGTATATCGGGGTTGGGCTCTAGGGGTGCAAAAATTATCAAAATTAACAATATAGTGCGCGATGACTTGCAAGATCTAATTCAATACTTAGTAATTTTTACTTTCTATAGGTTTACTTAATAAATTTTAAAGGCGCATATATCGTAAGCAGGCCTAAGAGTCATTTACTAATACATCTTGCCTTATTTTTACCACCTCAACTCTAAAAATATTCAATATTCAATATCTTTCAGTATTGAACATATCATATTAATATTGACTTTAACGTTTAATATTCAATATTAAAAATTCAGTAATTAATATTCGATATTAATAAGAGCACTGGTCTATAGGGTTATATATAGGGCTTTTAGTGTTACGGACGCTTTAAGTACGATGTTACGACTACTTGGAGAAGAGTCGGCGGAAGCTAGTTAGTTAATATAAGCACGGTCCAGGATAGATCTAGTGGAACTATATAATAAGGAATGGTAACCGAGGTCACATAGTATTAAACGCATTAACTGCATTAAACGAGAGGGACGTTACGTTTAATACAAATAACACGTACCTTACGTATAAGAGAGGATTTCTTAGGAGTATGGTTGTATATTTAAAGGACCTTAGTCCCTACCATAGATAGTTCTCTCCTTATAGTGAATCTTAGAATATAATTAGAGTTAATCTATTAGGTAACCACTCCACCAGTTATTATTATGTTGTTATTTTATTCTTACCTATATACCTAGCCTAATAATAGAACCCACTGTAGTTCCTACTACAAGGTTCCATTATATATTCACTACTAAGTTACGGTATTAAACAAGATCAAATAATATGCCACCAAGAGCAGCACTAGTTACAACGGCATTAACAGCAGCCACAACCTTAGGGCTAGGAGATACCGGTATAGACAATAGGGATTCTTAAGTGGTTATATAAGGTTAGTTATAGAAAATAGTTAATCACTTATAAGACAATAATAGGATACTTAAAGAACATATTAATAGAATTGGAGCAGTAAAGATCAAGTTACCTTTAATTAAACAATTCTTAGGAGAGAAGTTAAAGCTTAAAGGATTTCTTACATAGATGCACTTTAAGGTAGTATAGAAAGGAGCGAAGTTAGCAATATTGTTAGATTAAGTAGCCTATGCAGAATTGTTCCTAATAGGGAGGGCACTTAAGTGGTTTAAGCTATATCTTACGGAAATATAGGCTAATAGCATAACAACTACTAACTAGGACGTATGGTATATATTTGTTAGTTAGAATAGGTTCGCGGAATAACTAATGTAGATATTTAAAGACCTAGAGGCTATAACTATAGCAGAATAAAAGCTTTAGAACTTAGTATAACATATTTTAGCAATTAAGTATATAACACAGTTTTAAACACTAGCTATGTAGGTTAAGTGGAATAATAGGGCGCTTATAGCACAGTATAAATAGGGACTTAAGGCTAAAGTCTAGAACGCAATTATCCTAATAGAAGATGCGGATACTCTAAGAGAGTTAATAGATTAGTTAATAAATATTAATAATAGAATCTACTAAAGGGAATAAGCTAAGAGAGGGTAAGACCAAGTTCTATAGTTATATAAGGCGCAGAGTACGCAACAACAGATATAGAGTTAAAAACTATAGAATAGCGTAGAGCTAATAGACTTAAGTGGTACTAAAAAAACCTAAAGGTGGGAAAAAAAACTATAGAAACCTAGAGGTTAAAGATTAAGTAATTAAAGGACCTAGGAGTAGAGGCTAAACTAGGGATCTTAGTAGTAGAAGACGTTTAGGCGGACTCTATAGTAAAAAAAATAGTTTAAAAATAGAGCTTGTATAAATTGTAGAAAATAGGGTTATTTCGCTAGAGACTATAAAGGTGGTTAAAGTAACTATACGGTAAAGGGAACTAGGCCAGTAGACGGTACATATATATAGAGGGACGACGGTGTACTGTAAGGAATAAAAGAGTATTTAATTAATAGTTTTGCGTATTATTACAATAACGCATGCCAAATTTATAAGGATACTAAGTATGGTATAAGCTATTGGCTATAGGAGCTATTATTATTTAAGTTTAAAGGAACTAACAAACTAGCTTATAAATCGGATATTAAAGACAATAAATTTAATATAGGTGAAGCATTTACTAATAATAAGGCAATAAGGGCAGCTTACTAGGAGTATATAAACCTTAGAGAAGTTAAAATAGAAGTAGAGACTAAAACCATTATAAAACAAGGTTTAGTAACGGGTATTATAACACTGTTAGATACAATTTCCATCGCTTTATAAGACAATAGGAGTAATATTTAAAAGAAACTAAGTAAGTAAACAACTGCTAGTGCTAGCTTATTACTTAATAAAGGTAAAAGGCTATAGGCTTAAGATTCTTAAGCAGAGATAAGAGAAACTCAAGATTCTTAAAGTAAGATAAGATATACTTAAGGACCCACAACAGATAAAAACTAATGGGAAAGGGTAGCGACTTAGTTTAGTAATAAATAAATAAGTATAGGACGCAAGTTTAAGAACTATAAGTTTGGAGAATAAATAAGAACATTAGCAATCCTAGGTAAATGTAGTATTTAGCCTAAAGATTAAATAGTTAATACCAGGATTAAAAAGCAAGATAATTATAAAGATCCAGCTATAAGACGCAGAAAATAAGAAACTATAGATAAGTTTAGGATAAGAATTATTATATAGTAAGAGCAAAAGCTAGACAAAAGATCAGCTATGCTAAGTTATATAAGGGACAGAGCACCTATATAAAGAGTTACTAATAGGCCAAGTGCAGGAATACCTAGGGTAAAATAGTTAGATAAACTAAAATAAGAAGAGGATCTAGATATTCTAACCAGGTTTAAAGAAAGACATACCAAAGGATATTATAATGTAGTAATAATAAGGTACTTTCTAATAGATAGACCATATATACTAAACCAGTTATATAGAAAGTGGTATAGGTAATAATACAACGATAAATAGGCAGATTTTTATATATAGCTAAATAAAAAAGTTGTCCAAGATTAACCTATTACGGAGAAACGCATAAGTTATATTAAAGGAGCATTAATTATAATATTAAGGAACCTAGAAGAAGGATCTAGGGATTAGAGAAGTAAGTAACAAATCTTAGTACCTATAGTAGAGATACCAGTAGTTAGGTTAACTAGGTATAGATTTAAACTTAAGGATAAAGATAAACTAAGAGTTAACCTAAAACATATAGCGTATTATATACTATTATAGATAGCTTATGTGAATAATATATGCAATATATATAGAGCACCTAAAAATAGGAACCGGAAGTACCTAGTAAGGATATATTAGGCACTAGAGGAAAAGTGGTTTAGGAATACTAAGTATATATATAGTTGGCACCCAGTAGAAGTACAAGGTTAAGAAGACTTAATACTTTAACTAGGAAAATTCCTTATAGAAGAATACCTAGATGGATAATAGTGGTGGAAGTGCCTAGAGAATACTTATTTATAGTATGTAAAGGAAAAGAAATAAACTAAGTATTAGCTAAAGTTGGACTAAGTATAGGCAGGATCTAGCAGCTAATAGTTAGGAAAAGGGGAGGTGTATAGAACTAGAGGGAACTAGTATTAGAGCCTTAAACCCTTAAAGAAATTTAAGGTTGGCACCTAAATTTAAAAGCTAAGTAGCAAGATTAGTAGTTTAAAGTATTAGTAGATAGTAGAGTAACTAGAAACCATATATTACCAAAGGTAGTAGAAAGGATAAGGTTACTATATAGATAAAAGGAACACCTATATCCACTTATAACAATTTTAGGAGATTAGATAGCCTATAGAGGAGATATTATTAATCTTAAAACAGGACCTATTTAGATAACTATTAAAGGGAGACTAGTTAGAATATCTTTTAATATCCTACTATTAGGACAGGATAAGGCAATACTAGGAATGCTTTAGTTACAGGAGTATAATCTAAAGATTAATTAGGTTACAGGTTAGGTTAATATTAAAGATACTTAATAGTGTAAAGTGCGATAATAAACCAAGTTGGTATAGTACTAAGTTGGAGTGATATATAAAGAGACTAAGCGAGGCTTAAGTTATATACCAAAAAGATACCATAAGTATAGTAAAAAGTTATAGTTATTAGAAAGTAAAAGGCTGTTAAAGTATGCAGCTTAGGACTATAAGATAGAGTTAAAAGAGGAAATAAGTCCAAAGTTCTTTCTAATCTATAAGCTTACTAAAACAGAGTTAGTAGCGCTTAAGGAGTTTATTTAGGAGAACTTACGAAAGGGATATATTAGACTATTATAGTTATTAGTAGAATATCCAGTACTGTTTATCCTAAAGAAAAATGGAAAACTTAGGATGTGTATAGACTATAGATAGTTAAACAGCATCACTAGAAAGGATAGGTATTCTTTACCCTTAATTAGCAAAATCTAAGACAGAATAGGCAATGTAAAGATCTTTATAAAGATAGATCTAAGATAGGCGTACCATTAGATTAGGATTAAAAAAGGCAACAAATAGAAGGCAGCCTTTAGGTCAAAGGAAGGACTATATAAGCCATTAGTTATACAATTTAGGCTTATAAATGTACCAGTAACGTTCTAGAAGCGAATTAATAGTATATTAGGAGAACACTTAGATAAATTTGTTATAGTATACCTTAACGACATTATTATCTACTTAGAGAGTGAGGAAGAATATAGAGAACATATTAAATAGGTCTTAAAGAGACTACAAGAAGAATAGATGCCAGTAGTAATTAAGAAATGCGAGTTCTTTACCTAGAAGACTAATTTTGTTAGATTTATTATTAAACTAGGCTAACTTAATATAGATCTAAAGAAAATCGAGGCTATAGTAAATTAGCAAGAACTAGAGAACATTACGCAGTTAAAATCGTTCCTAGGGTTTTGCAATTACTATAAAAGGTTTATAGCGTAATAGTTATAGGATATTAAGCTATTTACACAGTTAATAAAGAAAGAAGAACTATAGGTATAGGGAAAGGAGTAATAAGAACTATTTAAGAGAATTAAAGAGTTATTTACCTAAGAGCCAGTTCTTAAGATCTATTAACTAGGTCTAAAGACGGTTATAAAAACAGATGCATTAGACTTTACACTAGGGGCGTACTTTATATAGAAATATTAAAATAGATAGCACCTAGTGGCATACTATAGTTAAAAGATAACACTACTAGAGTTAAACTATAATATCTATAATAAGGAGTTATTAGGTATAGTTACAGCACTTAAGAAATAGAAAGCATTCTTATAAGGTATAAAGAAACCATTTATAGTTAAGACAGACTATAAGAACCTTATAGGATTCCTAATAACAAAGGAACTTAACTAAAGACAGGTTAGATAGGCGGAAATGCTTATAGAATACCATTTCGAAATTTAGTATACTAAGGGTATAGATAATGCACGAGCAGACGCTCTAAGTAGAAAGGCTAAACTATAAAGTAATAAAAAGCTATTAGGAGCTTTGTTACAAAAAGATTAAGATAGATTAATTAGGTACAATTATCCAAAGATTATAGCAACTAAGGAAAGTCAGATCTATAAATTACTAGAGAGTAATTAGACATAAAAGATCTAAAAAGCATAGGCAGAGGATCCAGACTTAGAGTAATATAAAAACAGAGAAGTAATGTATGTGCCTAAGTCTATTACAGAAGAATTTGTTAAGGAATTCCATAAGGGAATAACACAAGGATATAATAAAGCTATAGGCTTAGTGTTAAGGCTTTAAAAGGAGTATATTATTTAAGGAATCTAGGGACTAGCAAGACAAGTTATAAAGAAATATCTAAATTGCTAAAAAAACAAACCAATAAGGTATAAGCTGTATAGAGGGCTATAACCTGTTAAGACACCAGGAAGACCATAGGAGGTTATATTATAGGACTTTATTATTAAGTTACTAAAGTTAAGAGATCCTATTATAGGATAAAATTATAACGCGATTTTAGTAATAGTAGACAAGCTAATAAAGTAGGGATACTTTATAGCATATACTAAAGAGATATTAGTAGAAGATATCGCTAGAATCTATATAAAGGAAGTATTTATAAGATATAGAGCACTAAATAAGGTTATATTAGATAGAGATCCAAGGTTTATAGCAGCATTTTAGAAAGTATTTTTGGTAGAATAAGGAGTTCGCGTAGTAATATCTACAGCGTATTATCCGCAGATAGACGGATAAACAGAAAAACTAAACTAGACACTAGAGCAGTATCTAAGGCATTATATTAATTACGCATAGAACAATTAGGTATTGTTATTACTAGTTATATAGTTTGTATACAATGCAACACTATAAGAAGAAATGGGGACATTACCATTTAAGGCGAATTACGAATATAAGCCAAAAACATCGTTATCGCTATATTAAGCAAAAAAGACAAGTAGTATAGCTAAGCAAAGAATGGAGACGTTAATAAATCTTTATATAGACCTTAAAGAAACAGCTAAACTAGTACAAGAACGAATAAAAAGGTACTACAATACTAAGAGATCTAAGGGACCAGATCTTAAGGAGGGAGATAAAGTATGGCTACTATATAAAAATTTCAAGAGTTGACAACTAAGCAAGAAATTGGACTATATTAGACTAGGACCTTTTAAAATCAAGTAAAGAATTTTATTAGTTATATATAAGTTAAACCTACTAGCTAAAATGAAAATCTACCCTATACAACACGTTGCAATGCTAGAGCCAGCATATAGGAATATTAAGCCACTAGTCTATAAGGTAGATATATATAGAGGACAAGAGGAAGACAAATAGTAAGTTTTAAAGATTATTAGTTATAAGGATATAGATAACAAAACATAGTATAAAGTAAAGTGGATAGGCTATAGTAAGACTACCTAGGAACTACTAAGTAACCTAAGGAACACTATAGGAAAGGTATGGGAGTATTAGAAGAGAGCAAGTTAGGTAATATTAATAAAAAAGGATCGCCAAAGAATAAGTTACCTAAGGGGGACCTAAGAGGAGTAATTACTAAGCTACTTAGAGTTGTTTCCCTTATAGGAGGAGAGCCAGTTCTTTTGTTACCTAGCTTAGACAAACCCTATTAAACAAGTTTCTACTTCTTAGAACGGACCTTCTTATAGATACGTTTAAGACGTTAAAGATAAGTATAAGCCAAACATTAAGCTTTAAGGATGTGTGCGGACTCTTCTAAAGTATATTAAACCTTAAATAGCGCGGAGGCCAGCTTACCGTCAAGCTTTGTAGCAGTAGATTAAATATAAGACCCTATAATAAGTTACTTAGGGAACTTAAAGACTGTTAAAAGTTATAGGACGCGTACACTTAGCGTTAGAGATAGAGCAAACATTATAGAACAATTAAACGTTTGCTTTAGTACACTTAAAGCAAGAGGAGGGTTATTAGAACAAAGGACTTACTAGCGCAACGCATACTAACCCCTCTTTAGCGCAATAAAAGCAAGGGATCGCCATCACCTCGCCTAGCAACAGTATGGAGGAAACTATATAAAGGCAACACTTAACCTAGGAAAGAGAAGAAGAAGCTTTAGGCCTAATAAATATAGATATTAACCAGAATAATTAAACGGACATTACACCTCTAGTAGACAACTTGGAGATATTAAGAATCTTCAAAGACAAAGATAAAGAGGAGGGAGATAGTATTACGGACGCTTTAAGTATAATGTTATAACTACTTAGAGAAGAGTTAGTGGAAGCTAGTTAGTTAATATAGGTACGGTCTAGGATAGATCTGGTGGAACTATATAACAAGGAATAGTAACTAAGGTTATATAGTGTTAAACGCGTTAACTGCGTTAAATAAAAGGGACGTTATGTTTAATATAGATAACACATACCTTACGTACAAGAGAGGATTTCTTAGGAGTATGGTTGTGTATTTAAAGGACCTTAGTCCCTACCATAGATAGTTCTCTCCTTATAGTGAATCTTAGAATACAATTAGAGTTAATCTATTGGGCAACCACTCCACCAGTTGTTATTATGTTGTTGTTTTGTTCTTACCTACATACCTAGCCCAATAATAGAACCCACTGTAGTTCCTGCTACAAGGTTCCGTTACATTTGGGTCTTAGAGAAGGATCGCGCCTTAGAGTATATACCAGTTTTGAGGAGTTTTAAACGCGAGGTGTGGTTGACTTTAAAGAACGAGTCTATTTATTATATTAAAGGTCTTTATTAATTTGTTAATATATTATAGTAAATTTGGATAGGTTTTTTAGTAGTTCTCTACCTACTAACTAGGCTCTAATCTTATCCGAAATAGCTTATTAAAGGGTAGTGACTCTAGCGGCTTTATTCCAATCCAGTTTGCTAATAAGGCCTAAAAATTCTAAAAAGAAGCTGGTAAAGTCTCGGTTCTGTTATCATAGGTTTTTAAGTTTGGTAATAGCTATGTGTTCACGGCTAGTGTCATTATACGTTCGTTCTAGCAGAGAGATAAAGGTTTTAAAATTAACAAAAGTGCCGTTATGGAAGAATGGATCTATAGTTTATACAGCATCCTTGCTTAAATAAGATATTCTATAGCTAACCTTACTAGCCTTAGTGGGGTATTAATTATAGTTTGTTAAGAGTTTAAAACGGAGCTTAGTTACAAAGGGATATAGGTTATTTTAGTTTCTATTAAACATTAGAGGATTAGGGAGCTTTTTGGATTTTGTAGTAGGTACTAGGTTCGCTATAGGTATAGGTTAAGCTACTATTACTAGTTTGGTGTTTGTATTTAATGCGTTAGGTTTAGGTACTGTTATTTTAATTTTATTTATAGGTGTTGCTGTTGGGGTCTGTAACGTAAATGCCTTAACGTTACAGAGTTCTTTATAGAGTGCTTCTATTAATCGCTAGTGCTGAGCTTCTAGTGCAGCCCACTACTAAGCTAAGGCGTCTGTAAAGGACTATTATATTATGGTTAACTGTTCCCTAACTAGGGTTATAATACTTATGGTTATTAAAAGGGATTTAGGTTCGTTTGCCATTTTAATAGTAGTTACTCCAACACAACGCAATGTAAGGGCGCGAAGAGGCTTTAGGGAAGATTTAAAGGAATAATATAAATTCTATCTAAATCTAAGGGTATATAGCTCTTGCAGAGTACAAGATGTTGCGTAAAGAAGAGAAAGGAATATAGGAAACTTATAACTAAATATTCATGGTCTTGGCAGTAGACGCGTGGGCATAAGCCTATGTAGATTTTAATAGGTTTTGACTAAATTCTATTACGTTAGTGGAATTTGGTGGAGACTGGTGGAAATTAATTAAGTTAGCGGAATTTGGTAGAATTTAATCAACTTAGTAGAAATTGGCAGAATTTAATTAAAGCGTCGGAATTTATCTATCAAGTGTTTCACCGAGACATTCCTACTGTAACTGGGCTAGTCCCGTTACAATATTAATCTGGCATTAGGCCTGGTTATAAAAATATTAGAACAAATTAAAAAACCACCTATATTACCGCTAAAACCCTACTACCTATAATTTGACGGTATAAGACGCAAACTTACCGTTCTATTAAAAGCTTTATAAGGAAACTAGGCTACAAGACCTTACTAAAGTACTAAATATGTAGATGGAAAGAGGCCAAAAAGCTTACAGTAAAGGTTAGGCAAACGGTATATAAATGCAAGGCCTGTAGGCTTCCTTTATGCCTTCGGTGCTTTAACAATTTTTATTTAATAGGCAATGACTAGGTAACTATTTTAGGTTCTCTACTTTCTTACCCCTCTAATATTAAGACTCCAGAGCTAATTAAGCCTTTACTACAGCGTCCTTTTTAGCGTCCTTTAAGCCCTTCTCTACTACCTTTAATTAATCCTCTATATTAAATAACCGCTAATTAAACCGTTCGATCATTTATAGCACTTAGTACACCTCATTTAATATATATAGCACATCCTCCCTTATAACCTTAAGCTGGTCCTTTACTAGCTTATTTTCATCACCGTTAAGAACGCGTATAAAGTGGATAGGTGGCAGTAATTTAGGGGAGGACTCTAATAGAGAATTTTCCTATATAATTAGCAGCTGGTTAATAGAGGAAAGGCAGAAACCTACAGTTATAATGTCATATATCACGACTTTTTGCCCAACTTCCTCAAAAAAATATAGGTGTTTTTAATGGTAGCCTTAATAGTCTTCTGCAGTATTTCATTGGCATCGCAATATTGACGCGTTTTGGTGAGGGTTGCTAATAAAATCACGCTAGTTAGGGTGCCTGCAGCATGCTAACCCAGGCAGGAGCGCCCAAAGCGCCCAATACGAAAAGTCACTTCTGCCACACGAAGGGATAAGTAATTTGGACTGGAGTGGATTTGAGCTCAAATCCACTCCACTTTAGTTCAAAAAGATCACTGCTAGCACTTCGAGAGCTGGCTATTGCTCAGCTCACGTCCAGTACTACTCCGTCAATTTTCGACCAACATCGAACCACATCTGAGCTCCGTCTTTTACTCTCTTCCACTGACAACGAAGCTGTATTCCGAATTTACTCGGCGAGATAAGGGAGAGGCGAGCGCAAGTTAGGACAAGTGAGTCGTTTGAAATTTTTTATTACCACACTTCTAACTACATTTTATACATTCTAGGCTATAAACATATCCTGTGATATGCAGGATCAATTAGAAGCGATGTTTACAAAGACATAAGATAAGATGGAGTTCGTCGTTGTCGTTTTCGAGGTGCGAAATGTCAATGGAAATTAACTATTGAACATTCTTTGTCTCTTCTAACAATGGAATTATAACAGAATTGACATTTTTGGTGGCAACTTAGCAGCTCGAATAGAATTAACATGGAGCGGAAGTTACCCAGGGGCGGCCTCGCAGTATCGCGGCCCGCCTACAACAAGTCCTAGCGATGTTGATACTACGTTCCCAGAGCCAGCGTCTTGCGCATGGTCTTATCGTATTTGGCGTATTGGCAGTTCGGTGCTAACTTTAAATGTGGGCCAACAGGATTGATCCTTGCTCAACTATTACAGCAGAATGAAGGTTGTCGTGTAAGTACCTGTCAACTTTCAATTGGGGATCCCTTGCGAGTGCTAACATTTACTAAGATTTATAGGCTCTCATCGAGTACCCAAAGTGGATTTGGCAAAGAAACTTGGCGTCGTAGATGACTTCGTAGAAATACCCGACTCAGGTCGAGAGAAGGAATTGGCAAAACTGTACCCGTATGGGTTCGACATTGTAGTAGAAGCTGCGGATTAGAAGCTCTAAATTCCGTAGTACCATCTATCTACTGCCTCGTCTCGAGGCCTCCATTTCTACCGCCTTTGACACCTCCAACGACTCCAACGCCTCCGACGACTTTGACGCCTCCATCACTAGTTCGTCACCACCTTCGTTATCGCCTCATTGCTTTGCCCTTGCCCTTGCCCTTGCATGCCTCTATATATATATAATATATCTTACTATTTTAAGAACCTATAGCTAACACAGTAACAGAACCACGACGTAAATAAGGCCATGTAAAGAGAGGGCAAATAGAAAGGCTTTATGTATAGACCAGAAAAGGAGCGTATGAGAACTTCCAAACACAGGTCTTACTGGATTTCATGAGGACAAGCGCATGTGTTGGAGATGTAAAGCAATGCCACGTTACAATAACCCTCTGGACAGTGCTGCATGGGACAGCTTTGGGCCAGGTGCAGATAGGCGCCCAGCGCGGCCCAATATTGTCACTGGTTAACTAGCTTACGCCCAAATACTACCAAGACATCCGAATTCAGCTCTAAATAGTCTTATCCTCTTCGTCCAGACTTGGATCCATTTTCGACTGCGTTGGCTCGCAATGCGGCTAAAAAATTCACCCAGTATATACATAGAAACGCCTCATGAGATAATTGAATAGTACTTCTATAAACTTTGAACATCCGCTAAAATATGAACACCATTCATCCCGTTCAACATTAAAATCATTTAAGTGTACCATGATACATCTCCTCGTCCATATTAGTCCTCTCTATACCGCTGATTTTATCCTCGCTCCCATACTGAATCGACACATTCGTCGTCTTGGTAATGACATTTTTATATGGTTGTGCCGCCAGAATATTATCCTCACTTGATCCGTCGCCAGAATGGGCGGTTGTTTCTTTGTGGGTCGCAGTGTGTGATGCTGCCCATGATTTACTCATCCTGGAATTTGAATGGCGGAGATAGCCGCTGCGTTGGCCGCCGGCGCGCATCTCATAACTGTTGTCGAGGGTTGTGGGCTTTCTGGTGAAAGAGAGGAAAAGGGGTCTGAGTGAGGGGACGGAAGCTGCGATAATCGAAACGTAATTCTCGATGCTGGGACACGAGTTAGTGCGTACGTTGTTAGAAAATTTGGAGTAAATCAAGGGAAACACCTACGTGAGCCAAATAATGAAAGATGATGTGCGATCTGAATTAAGAATTAACTGAAGGTTTCGCAAGGAGGGAGATTAACAGACATGTAAAATCACTGCGATTTCTAAGATTACCCACGGCAATTATTTTGATGACAGATGCCACACACACACTATAAGCTAAATTAACGCTAGGAAAATGCGGCTAGCAGTTTAATACTTACAATATGCTCATACTCATGAGTATTATAAGTATAATCTTAACTCGAAGTTTTATACGGAGATCTTTTAAGATAAAAAGAGGTAGGAATGTTAAGGAAAGGTCATGAAACGTGTTTACAGCTAGAACTTGGTCAGCTATTATAATACCTCTAAGGCTATGATTGATCTCACCTCCTTGGGCGTATCCGATATTTATTGGTACTTCAGGGCTCCAGCAGTGTCCCTTAACGGAAGGATCCCATAGGGATGCCAAAGGTTGACATTGGACTAAAATCAATATGCTATTGCAATGTAAGTAACTGTTTAGCTTGAATTTTAGTTTTGAAGGTAAATCTCACAAGGTGGCTAAGTTCACTACAGTTTGGACGACGATGACCTGCCACAGCGCCCATTTCATCGGTTTACTTTGACCAACAAATCTCATTAAATAAAATGAGAATGACACTCTCGCAAAGGTCGGTGCTAAGATCCCCCATGGTTGTTGGGCCAGAATTTCGAACTTGACGGCTGTGACAATTTGGGCAAGCTCTAAATATTGAATATGCCGTCCAATCCCCCAATGTATGGCCACCGTAATTAGTGATGTGTTGATTAATCCGGTGGCCTAGATTTTTTGTGGTTAGAGATGGTGTATTGAGAAACTTCGGATGATACTGACCAAAGCGAGGAGAATCAGGTAGTCGTCAATGCCGACACGACCGACAACTTTTATCTGCGTGAATATTCGGATGCACACAACAACGGTAGCAATACCGGCTTCGGTCCAGTTTGCAGCCAGAATTTTGGGACCAATGTTCACGTTATCCATGGTGTAATAAGTTCAGAAGATCTTCAAGACAGGCAGAATCTAAAGCATGAAATCGAGATTCAAGAGTCTGACGGCCAGGGGAACCATGCACAATGTATCATAAGAAATCGGTCTAGTGAGACGATAGTGACACGGCATGGCTCCAAGGATTTAGATGTAGCAGTTGGCCAGGAACCGTGGTTCGCTAGGGCTTGTTCTCCAGATACCAAGCCTGCAAATTGTCGAAAACTCCGGCAGATGTTGGAGCAGCCATTGAGTGCAGCGAAGGGGTTCTTTCAGCCACCACGCCTCGTGAACAGCGGTGCATTGTGCGCAATAGATTGTGATGGCTTTCCTGAAGGGATGTGGTTCGCCAGCCAAGGCAGGAAGAGTCATCTTCTTTAATGTAGTGGCCACCTCTACGAGTCAGCCCCTCACACGAGCCACCTGTTGATCGCCTCCAAATCGTCCCCAACCAGATCAATACACCGCTTTCTTACTGTACACAACAACCATGGCTCCTATAGACCCCGAAATTCACTCTTTACCTAGGAGGATTGAATACAGCTTACCTTAGAGTAATTAAAAGAAAATCCTCTTTAATCTACTCGTTAACTTACTAAAATATTTCACGTCTTTATTAACTTTACACTACTATTAAAGTGGTTACTAATTAAGCAAAGAGGATTACCAAGAGCTTTAAAGGCTCTTTGTTATTAAGAGGCAGTCTTTAATTAAATAGATTAATTTAATAACATCTTAAGGGTAGCCACTAAAGATCTAATACCTTAAATTTATAGCTAAAAGTATTCTTACTATAAATAATTATTCCCCCTCAACAGTAGCAGAAGTGTAGAAGAGAGTGGATAAGAGGGCCCAAAAATATAAAGATTTGGCTACCAAAACGGAACGGAATGCGGCTCTACGAGGCGTCGTTGGCTTTACAAAGAAGGTATAGAAGGAGCTTCCAACAGATCAAAGTGTATTTAGATTAGATAGAGTTAAGTTGTAATTAATGCTGATTTGGGTGGGGTATGTGTGTTACGGCAAATTGCGGCAGATTGCGGCAGAAAATGGCAGAGAGCTGCAGTCGCGTGGAAGCCCTGCTTCGAGCGGCGCTGCTATTCTTCTCCTTCCCTTTCTCTTGCTTTGGATCCTCGTTGATAGACAATCCAATTGTGCAGGCTTGCATGCGTTCTTCCTGCCGTGATCGTGCCTCGATTGACTGAGTCGTTCACAATGTGCACCCGATCGCATGGTTCAGGAGGGAGCTGACTCGAATGGGAGGCTGACTCGAACAGGGGGCTGGGAGGTTGACTCGGATAGGGAACTGACCCGAATGGGGGCTAACCCGAATAGGGAGCTGACCCGAATAGGGGGCTATCTCGTATGGGTGGCCACTGCATTACAGCTTAATAATATAACAACCATAAAGTATAGAAAATAATAAAAACACAAGTATAATATTTTTAAGTACCTTAATACCTTTATTTATTTAAAAATTAAAAAACCTACGTTATTGTGGTTTAATAAATCCATAAAGTTGAGCGACTTTTGATGTTCCTCATAATTTGTGTGGTTTGCAGGGTCACCTTTTCTTTCACTCGTGTGACGGGCTAAGAGATCGAAGCGAGCTAATCCTTTGTACGTCCGCTTCGGCGCTCAAGCCGTTGCTAGGAAAGGTATTTGGGTGAAGGGAATATTTACGTCGTCGGCTGTGACATCTCCGTTATTCCCATACAAAGATAAGAGCTAGATGCCGATCAAGAACTCTTGCCAGCGTGGCTTTCGGCGAGAAAGCGGAATGATGTCTTGGATCTGCCTCCGCGCGGCTCCCCGAGTCAGGTGTTTTGAAAATAGCCGGGACTTGGCCGTTGAGCCCCGAACGCACTTCTGTTCAGGTTTCTTAAAATTCTGCAGTTAAGGCGCCTGCATGCACAAGTATCATATTGCTGCATGAGTTCATGCCACTAAGAGGCTTGGTGTTGGTGGGATTCGATGGGAATGAAAACAAAGTCGGCAGGCTCGGCTCGGTTGAGAGCACAATGCAAGCCCTAGAGGCCTCTTCGCACGGTTCGTGATAGATCTCAATCAAGCCGAGAACCCTCCGATAAAGGAGAGGAGAATCAGCTGACCATGGACGTGGAGAAGAAGACAGTCGCAGACGTCGAGGGTACTTATGTTGTTACCATAGACGCGGGAGAAAAGTCCAGCTCAGGCCTTGATCTTCGTACAAGTCCTGACAGCAAGATCGTCCTCATCCCACAGCCAGGCGATGATCCAGCGACCTCTCAATTGGTCATGGACGAAGAAGCATGCCGTCTTATTTGTTTTGGGCTTCAGTGCCTTGTTGACTGATTGGGGTATGACTTGGGGGACCACATTGTTCGAAGCTCAGGCTTTGACTTGGAACATGTCAATTCCTGATGTCGCAAAGTCATTAGGCGGAGGCATCTTCTTGCAAGATCCCGGTGGCACCCTAGCAGTACCTTTAGTTCAGCGATATGGCAGGTTAGTCTTTTGTTCTTCAGCATCAACATTGACTTCCAAATTGATTGTCTTGGTAGACTCCCAGTCCTATTTTAGTCGCAATTGCTCTCTTGCATCATGCCATTGGATTGGCGTTGCATTTGGCTGGGGCCTCAATACATTCGCTATGCTTGCCGCTACGACCGTCATCTCTGCATATGTCTTAGACTGCTTCCCACAGCACGCGGCGTTGGCCTCATCATGGCTTAATTTCTGGCGTGTTACTGGTAAGGCTCTTACTCGCCATCATTGAATCTTAATAACTTGAAGAATAGGTGGCTTTGTCATCACATATTTCAATCCCAATTAGATCGCACATAACGGTCCCGCAATTACGTTTGGGTGTCAAGCAGCTATTGTAGCCGTTTCATTCGCATCTGTCATTGCTACTCAAATTTGGGGTGGCCAGTGGAGAATGAAGTTCCCAGTTCCAGCGCCCGAGAACTGGTTCTTTCAGTCCTAAGTCAGGTAGTTCTGATACAAACGCAATTGATAGTAAATACAATTGAATGATGAGAACACAGCTTATCAAGCATTGAATAGAGAGTAGTGCCAAAGAAAAGCGCTTTTCAAAACATGCTGTGATTACCTCTGTCGACGGGAAAAACTTCAGGGAGGCGAAACATGCGGCTTTCTGAAAACCAATAATACCAGCAAGAACTGTGGAATCTAATACCTTCGACAAGCCGCTTAGTTTGGCTTTCGCGTAGACCGTGTTGCTGCACGAACCCATGCTTAGCTCTTTCAGTTGCGGGGTGCATGAAGGTGCTGCATCAAGTCTCCCTTTGTCACGCCGTGTTAGGCCCCAGTTGAGCGGAATTGTGTGAGACAACCAATATTTGGAGGGTTAGTGCACCAGGAGGTTCTCTCGGTCCTCAGAAGGTCACGATCTAAGGGGTCGTTCGGTTGCAGCTTCAGATTGAATCTGAAGGGTTCAGAACAGAACCGATCTGAAGCTCAAATCTGATTCTGACGCGATCGTTCGGTCAATCTAACGACTTTCTGATCTGAAGCTCCTCCAGATCAGCAAGCGCGTCAAAGTCGCAAGCTATACCGTATATAGAATCTGAACTGAGGTCTTGGCGTCAGTTTAAATCTGGAGCTTAAGGGCCTGTTTGGTTCCACTGGAGGTATCAGTTTCTAAATTAAGGTGGTCGTAGCTTTTGGCGCATTTTAGTGTAACTCTTCTGCCGCGTCTTAAGACGCCATGTCAGCGGTGTAAAATTTAAAGACCTGTTTGGTTTGACTGCCATCTAGAAGTTGACAGAAGGACCACCTCCCTTACCTCTACCTTCCCTACCTGCCACCTATATGATGTTAACGCGCACGCCTACGCCAAGAGGCCATATATTCTAAATACGAGACAAATCCACCTTATGCTTACCCTCACCCTTACCCTCACCCTCTAATTGCGAGCGTTTAATTATACCCGGAGAAGGACAGAGGGGGCCGTTGGCATGGACTTTTAATATAAAGGAGGCTCTGCTTTCAGGCTTAATATTTAAGGCAATTAATAAGGGAATGCGGGCCGATTCTAGCTATAAGAAGTAGGCGTGGGAGTACGCCGCATAGGCTGTTCGTGAAAAGGCTAAAAGGCCTAATATAGAGCTTAAGCAGATAAAATCAAAGCACGACTTATATAAGAAGGACTATAAGGCTTAGGTTAAGCTTAAGAGTCAATCAGAATTTGGGTAGGATAAGAGAGGCTATCCTACTACGTCAAAAAAGGTCCTTGATGATTACTTTAAGGCCAATCCAGATATAAGGAAGTTCCAACATAAGCCTCTAGAGCTTAAGGATCTACACTACCAGTTATTTGCCGATATAATCGCCACCAGTAAGCAAGCTATGACCCTTAGTAAGCTTATAGAGGGCAATAAGGCTACCAACAATAATTATATAGAGGATAGTGCTGTTATTGGTTCAACTAAGCGCTTAACTACACCTAGTCAGCAAAGCTCTACTTCTAATTCAAATAAGGATAGTAGTACCGTTGGCAACTTCCTTAGGAAATAAGCAGCCACTAACACCGCTCTTGCCGCTAATACTCAAGCTAGGAAGAAGAAGAAGAAGAACGGAATAACATCAACTGATTATTTAGGTCAGAATCTCACCCAAATAACGAAGCAGCTTGCTGTAATAGTGGACTCAATAATAGATAAGCAGGTTTAGGCGATTGAGCTGTTTATAAATCAGTTTAAGGACTTGGAGTTTGATTAGCAGCTTATAGTCATTACTAAATTTAAGAAGAAGTTTAGTGCAAAGCTATTTATAAACTTAGGCCAACGGGAGCGTATTTAGTGGGTTTATAAGCTATTAAGAGAAGCCAGCAAGGATATTAAGCAGATAGATCAGATCCTAGCGTCTTTTAATAGGGACAAACGTATACGGCTTAATCTTAATGTTAAGGATTTTAAAGAGGTTAAGGAAGTTAAGGAGTAGAATCTTAATAGAGTCTTTAACGCTATATATAATTAGCTTATTACCACTCTCTTTCTCCTAATATCTCTGCAAATATTTGCCTATAAAAACGGGGATAAGGAGTTTTATTAGGCCACTTACTTACAGAATTAAAGACATATAGCAGTAGTAATATACTCTAAGATTTTTAAATAGAAGCTCTATATATCACCACTAGGACGTATAGATATACGCCTATATTACATATCCAGTTGCCTAACAGTAGTCTTTCCATATCTCATTCACGATTTCCTCCCGCCGCTCCTATATAGGCCTTCTATCAATTAAATCCTCATCATCTACTTCTAATAAACGGTTAACTATAGAACCCTTTCTTTGTTGCTCTAATTCCTTATTACTAAACGGCTTAAGATCCTCCCAATTATCCATTATATTATAATGCAGATTAATGAAGTTATATACAGCAGTAAGTGCATAAATTAGCTTTAATTAAGTGCGTAAGTCAAATTAATAAGGCCTATTAAATATCCTCTAACAATACTTAAAAACACCAAAGGTACGCTCTACTACATTCCTAAGACTTGAATGACGATAGTTAAATAGTTTAAACTTATTATTAGGCGCTTTCTCTACCTTTTTAATCTCCTTTAGATGATACCTTACGCTTTAATATGGCGATAATGTTATATCTGAATTGGTATACCCGGCGTCGGCAAGATAATATTGACCTGGAGGAGCTTTAAATCCCTTGCTTATAGCATCTTTAAGGACTCTTCTGTCATAAGCAGAGCCTTCCTATTTAGGCAGAACGTAGGTAAAGCTTATTTTAAAATTAACCACCACTAGAACGTTTTGTGTAATATCGCCATATTAATTTTAGTATGGAATCTGCTTATCCGTGGGTATGTAGGCAAAGATATATAAGCCGTTAAAAGCGCCGATATAATTAGCAAAGTATGGCCAACACTTAGTGGATTTAAGAATCTCCTTTAGCATCTCTATAGGTAGGGGTTTGACGATTTAATAGTGAAGGTATAGTAAAGCGTCCAGAACCTTACAAAAATAGCTGCTAATTATTACTATAATTTAAATTAATTGCAGGCAACTATATACTGACTTATTGTCTCTGTTAAATAAGCCACCTTTTACTTAATATTTCGCCAGCTAGATCCATGGCCGCATATATAAAAGAACATTATTACCTTTTTAATATTATTATTCATTGCTTAACGTCCAATTTGGATCCCTGTTGGGCCCATACGGACTACTCCTTATATATATATGGGGAGAAAACTCTATTTAAGAAAACCCTATAATCCGTCTCCCCGCCTTTTGGGGCTCGCTTGCGAGTTGCCTATAAGTCACTAGTGGTGCTCTACTACCTTACTTTTTGACCTCCTTAGGAACTACTACTGCTATAATAAACCTATGGATGCGCTAGTATTATATACTGTACTCTACTCCTATAGAGTTATTAGGGGGCGCCTATTACTCGCCCCTTTACCTTCTATTACTATTTCCTTTGTAACCTAGAACTGGTCTAGTATATTTTGGCTAATAAGCCACCAGGTAGCCGCCTTAAGGCCTTTCTATATTAAGAGTAGTGTATTATAGTTTTCTATACTAGCTGCTGAGAGTATTGCTTCTTAGCTGGTGTATAAGGGGTATAACAGTATTACGTATTTTAGTGTCTGTTTTAGCCAGCTATATTTATACCTTAGGCTACCTACTAGGACACCTACCTAGTAAAGCTAATCTTTTAGTCCTATTATTCCTATTCTTAAGAGTGTTGCTATTATATTTTCTGCCTTTATTAGGCCCTCTTAGAGCCCTTAGGTATTTACCCCCTATAGCATTACCTATGCTATAGCTTGGGTTCCCCTTACTTAAGTCTGCCTCTATACCTTTAACTCCTATTTATCTCTTTAGCGTTAGTCCAACCAGTATTATATTACGGTAGATGGTTTTCTAGTACTTTTTTATGCTCTACTTTGGCTCCTTTTTCTCCCTTACTGTTATTTTTACTGGCCTCTTGCGCATCTCCCTTTTTTCTCTATATAGGCCTAGGCCCTAGCGCTATATTATTCTTCTTCTACTTTCTCTACCTATTTTCCTAATATATCTTCCCTACTTTAGGGTTGTTGGTTCCTTCTCCTATAAGGCACCCTAGGGTCCCTCTATAGTTTGTTTAGGCGTATCTTAATATACTTTATAATATTAGAGTTGCGTTCCTTTTATACCCTTTGCATTACATTAGCTTTAATATATAGTTATAAGGGGGGAATATTGGCTTCCTTCTTAAGCAGTACTATAGCTATTTACTTATACCCACCTGTTATACTCCTAAGGCAGGCTGTTTAGACCTTTTAGAGTAGTTTAAGAAGTAATTTAGGGGGGCCTTTTTTAGTTTCTCTAGTGGCCCAAATGCTAGATCTATATGTTATAGTTAGCCGGATAACTGCTATATATAGTAGGTGTAACCTCTAAAAGTATAGACCCTATATAGAATTAACAATCCTAAATATAGTAATATACTGTGCTTGGCCCTTATAGGCCGCTTACGCCGTATATACGCTCTACTGGAGCTTGCTGTCTACCTATACTCCTAATACCCTTAGGCCTTAAACCGGTTAACCCCTAAAGCCTTAGATATAGATTATATACTAAAGATCTACAGATTAGTTACGTTTTCTTATAAAATAGATTAGCTGGTATTTCTTTGGTAAAAATTAGACTCTATATTATCTTGCCTATTCTATATAGGTGTTATAGGCTTTCTCTAGTATCTTATAGTTCTCTACAGCTATTAGCCTATATATAATTAGGTTTATATTATTAATAAAGCCTATCCCCTAGGTTGCCCCTTTTTTAAAGGTGTTAAGTAGGTTACTTATAAAGAAGAGGAAGAGTATAGGTAATAGAGGTAATTCTTATAGTATTCTTATTATAACTATAATAGGGGGGCTCTAGTATCTATTAAAAACCAGTAATATTTCTTTCTAGCCTATAAATCTTTAAATAAATTAAATAATCTATTCTAGGAAGCCCTTTACCCTAAGGATATATAGGAGACGCTTATAGGGTATATTATTATAGGCGCCGCTAATATCT